>Ga0209355_1001624_pt1 | contig 12718 bp, 13 predicted proteins | sample LauGreSBDMM110SN_3_FD_187563 | JGI IMG/M metagenome (GOLD analysis project Ga0209355, IMG submission 187563) | Freshwater lake microbial communities from Lake Michigan, USA - Sp13.BD.MM110.SN (SPAdes) (version 2) | ecosystem: Environmental > Aquatic > Freshwater > Lake | place: Lake Michigan...
TTTATTATTCAGACACTTGATTTTCATATATTGGGTGATATTGACAATTTATATCAATTTCAACAATTTTGTCCTTATTTTGATAACGAAACTATCCTTAAAACAATCAAGACATATAAGGGACCAAATTGGTGGGATTATAACCTTCCTTTGTTAAGATATTACGGGAACACTGAAGAAATTTTTAGTGCAATGAATATTTTACTAAGACCTTCCCATAACAAAGGAAACAGATACAAAGGGTTTTATAATTTTGATCGAAGTTGGACTTATGAGTTTGAAAAAGTTAAGAAGTCAAAAAAAACCATGTTTCAAAAACTAGATAAAGATTCGGTAATCCTTTTTGAAAATTATTTGGCAGATACTAAAAGGAGAGGTATACCTATAATTTTTGTGTACACACCTGAGTATATTGACGGTCAGAATTTTGTTTCAAACAGAAAGGAAATTATGGCATTATACAAGAAGTTGGCGACAAAATATGACATTCCGTTTATTGACTATAGTTCAGATCCAATGTGTTTTAATAGAGAATATTTTTATAATGCGGAACATTTAAACTTAAAAGGAACGAATTTGTTTTCAAAAAAATTAGCCTCGGATTTAAAGAAATATATAAAAGTAAAGGAATAATAATAATTATGAATAATTTGAATTTCAACTAAATACAATAATAAATAAAGTCCAAAAATGTTTTTTAACTCCATAAACTTTGCCATTTTCTTACCTATAGTTTTCGTTTTCTATTGGTTTGTAACAAATAAAAATTTAAAATTTCAAAATGTCCTTTTACTGCTCTCGAGCTATTTTTTTTATGCTTGTTGGGATTGGCGGTTTTTGTTTTTGCTTGTCTTCTCTACTGTTTTAGATTATTATACAGGAATTAAAATGTCGGACTCTAAAAATCAAAGCAGTAAAAAGTTTTGGTTTTGGTTGAGTATTTCAGTAAATCTTGGTTTTCTGGGTGTTTTTAAATATTACAATTTTTTTGCGGCCTCCTTCGCCGATGCCATTGCTAATTTTGGGATGCAGGTATATCCCTTGACCTTAAAAGTTATTTTGCCAGTTGGGATATCGTTTTATACTTTTCATGGATTATCTTATGTTATCGATATTTATAAAGACCGAATAAAGGCAGAGAAAAACTTTATTGACTATTCTGTTTTTGTTAGTTTCTTTCCATTGTTAGTAGCTGGTCCTATCGAAAGAGCCACTCATTTATTACCACAAGTTAATAAAAAAAGAGAATTTGATTTTTCAAAAGCAGTCGACGGATTAAAACAGATTTTATGGGGATTATTTAAGAAAGTGGTGATTGCCGATAATTGCGCCAAATTTGCTAATATTATTTTTGATAATTATACGGACTATTCAGGTAGCACATTAGCTCTGGGAGCTGTATTTTTTGCGTTTCAAATTTACGGTGATTTTTCAGGCTATTCGGATATTGCGATAGGGACAGCACGACTTTTTGGAATTGATTTGTTACGAAATTTTGCTTTTCCTTATTTTTCGCGCGATATTGCTGAATTTTGGAGGCGTTGGCATATTTCACTTTCCACTTGGTTTCGGGATTATTTATATATTCCGTTGGGAGGGAGTAAAGGAAGTATGTGGATGAAAGTTAGGAACACTTTTATTATATTTTTAATCAGTGGTTTTTGGCACGGAGCCAATTGGACTTTTATTGTTTGGGGACTGCTGAATGCCTTATACATCATGCCTTCCATTATTTTTAATACCAATAGGGCTAATCTTGATATTGTAGCGCAAGGGAAGTCACTTCCAACTTTAAAAGAGTTTTTGTCAATACTGATTACTTTTTCGTTAACCGTTTTGGCTTGGATATTTTTTAGGTCAAATACTATCGATCAAGCATTACACTACATTTCTAGAATATTTTCTAAATCCTTTTTTAGTTTTCCTTTTTTTGAAATAGACAGATATAGTACACCTGTTTTTATTCTTGTTGTATTATTTATTATTATCGAATGGATGGGCAGAGAACAGCAATATGCTATTGCCAATATGTTTTCTAAAAGACCTAGAGTTTTTCGATGGGCATTTTATTATTTGGTTATAATTATTATTTTCATTTTTGCAGGATCGAACCAGCAATTTATTTATTTCCAGTTTTAGAAATGAAAAAATTCGTTAAATATTTTTTATAGCGCCAATAGTGTTGATGTCCTATTTTACAGATGTGTTTATTTCAACTAATCTTAAAATAGGGGGGTGTGGCGAATATTCAACATGGAATAATGTGTTTGAAGGAAAAGTCAACTCGGATATAGTTATTTATGGAAGTTCAAGAGCATTGAAACATATAAGCCCTGAAATATTTATTAAAAGTTTACATATTTCTACTTATAATTTAGGGATAGATGGACATAACTTTTGGTTGCAAAATTTTAGACACAGGATGTTATTAAAAAATAATACAAAACCTAAAATAATTATATTTTCGATAGATATGTTTACTTTGCAAAAGAGAAAAGATTTGTATAATTTAGAGCAATTTTTGCCCTATATGCTTTGGAACAAAGAAATACAAAAGGTTACTAGTTGTTATGAAGGATTTAATAGGTATGATTATGAAATTCCATTAGTTCGATATTTTGGCAGAAAACAATCATTAGTATCTGCCATTAGGGTTTTTTCAGGACACTTAGGTTGTTCTTCTTATAGAATCAGGGGTTATCAAGGTATAGACAGATCTTGGACAACAGACTTTGATAATGCCAAGTTTACCAATAAAAAGTATGAAGTGATACTTGACACTGAAACCCTACTTTTGTTTAAAAGATTTCTTATAGAATGTAAATCTAAAAATATAAAATTAATATTTGTTTATACGCCTGAATATATTGAAGGACAGAAATTTGTAAAAAACAGAGGTGTGGTTATGTCAATTTTTACAAATTTAAGTAAACAATATCATATTCCATTTTATGATTATTCGAGTGACCCTATTTCCCATCAAAAAATATATTTTTATAATGCTAATCACCTTAACAAAACGGGCGCTGAATTATTTACGACTAAACTTATAGATACTCTTAAGCAATCAAATCTCATCAAAAATTTAAATAATTAATCTAAATGCAAAATAATAATTTGTATGTGATCCAATATAAAAATGAATAAGTTTATTAAAAAAGTCCTTATATTTAGCACACCCATAATTATTTTTATAGTATCAATGGAGGTAATCTTGAGGGAAATTCCAAATGATTATTCGTATAAAAAAAACTATTTGGATACGCATTCAAATGAATTAGAGACTATTTTTTTAGGTAGCTCCCATGCTTATTATGCAATTAATCCAGAATATATTCATTTCAATAGTTTTAATGCGGCCTATGTGTCTCAATCCATAGATTATGATCTTGAAATTCTAAAAAAATATGAAAATCGAACGGCTAGGCTTAAATTTATTGTCATTCCTATTGATTATTCTTCCTTATATAATAGGCTTTAAACTGGGGTGGAAAGTTGGAGAATAAAAAATTATAATATTTACTATGGTTTCAATCGGAGTTATTATTTTAAAGATAATTTTGAAATTCTAAATGGGAAGTGGAGTGATAATAACAAAAGAATTTTTAAACAACAAAAAACAGAAATTACTTGTAAAAAATTGGGTTGGAGTACTATTTGTAATTCAAAAAACAAAAAAGATTTTGTTGTAACCGGAAAACTGGCTGCTAAGAGACATCATAAAGGAAGTAAATCTTTTTTTAATGAAAATCTTGCAGTTGTCGATGAAATAATCTCTTTTGCAAAAGCTAAAAACGCCAAAGTTATTTTTTATACAAGTCCAGCCTACAAAACTTATACTTCACATCTAAACAACGAACAACTTCAAACCACCATAGCCACTATTCAAGCCATTCAAAAAGCGAATTCTAATGTGAGTTATTTTAATTTTTTAAATGAATCGTCTTTCACAGCGCAAGATTTTTTTGATGCTGATCATTTGAATGAAAAAGGAGCCGAAAAATTCTCTAAAAAAATGGACAGTATAATTATAAATTTAAAATAGTAATGCCCAAAATAAAAGTACTCCATATTATTAAGTCTTTAGGACGTGGAGGAGCTGAAATGCTATTGCCAGAAACATTGAAAGAACATCATCAAGATCAATTTGAGTTTCATTACATCTATTTTTTACCTTGGAAAAACCAAATGGTTGAAGCCATTGAAATGGCGGGTGGTAAAGTGAGCTGTTTCTCTGCAAAAAACAATCTACAATTGCTTTTGCAATATTCAAAAATAATCCAATATTGTAAAGAAAATAAGATTCAGCTGATTCATGCTCATTTGCCTTGGGCAGGATTTGTGAGCCGGTTGATACATTTTAAAACAGGAATTCCAGTTATTTACACCGAACATAATTTACAGGAACGCTATCATTTTATTACTAAATTTATCAATAAATGGAGTTTTAACTTTCAAACCTTGGCTATTGGTGTTTCTGAAGATGTTACCCAATCCATACTTAAAAATATTCACCCTACGATTCCTTGTAAAACCCTACTTAATGGGGTCAATGTTCAAAATTTTCAACGAAATGATTTGGGACAAAGGAATTTCATTAGGAAACAATATGGTATTCCTGAAGATGCCTTATTAGTGGGGACAGTGGCAGTTTTTAGGTTTCAAAAACGCTTGGATAAATGGTTAGAAATAATGAGCGAAGCCATAGATAAAAACCCAAAAATTCATGGAATCATTGTAGGTGCAGGAATTCTGGAACCCGAAATTTTTGCCAAGCACAAGGAATTAAATTTGGAGGGCAAAGTTTTTTTTACGGGTTTGCAAACCAACGTTAAACCCTATTATGAAGCCATGGATGTTTTTATGATGAGTTCCTCTTTTGAAGGACTTCCTGTCTCCTTGCTCGAAGCCATGAGTATGGGCTGCGCTATAGTTTCTACTAATGCTGGAGGAATTAAAGAAGTAATACAAAATAAAGAAAATGGAATTATGGTTGATGTTGATGATTGGGGAAAAATGTCAAGTTCTCTTTTGACTTTAGCCGAAAATCCTTCTCAACTGGCTTATTTTCAATCGGAGGCTCGAAAAAGGGTAGCGACAAATTTCAGTATTAAGGCTATGGTTACTCAATTAGAATCCCTATATATTTCCTATCGATTATGATTATTAGGAATTCAACACCAGAAGATATTCCAGCTATTGTTGCTCTATTACAGCTTAGTTTAGGGGAAAGTTTGATAAAAAAATCTTCGGAATCATGGAATTATAAACATGTCGATAATCCATTCGGTGTTTCACAGGTATTATTGGCTTTTGAAGGAGATATTCTTGTAGGCGTGAGAGCTTTTATGAAATGGCAATGGCAATTGGGTAATGAGGCATGGAATGCTTATAGAGCTGTCGATACTGCAACTCATCCTGATTATCAAGGAAAAGGTATTTTTAAAAAATTGACTTTACAAGCCCTATACGAAATTAAAAAAGAGGGTAAAACCTTTGTTTTCAATACACCTAACAATAATAGTCGTCCTGGGTATTTAAAAATGGGCTGGCAAATAATAGATACTATTGAATTGGCAGTAGTGCCCACTATTTTGTATGCTATGCCGTATTTTTTTTCAAAAGTAAATCCAGAAAATGCAATTAGCACAGCACAACTGAATCAACTTTGTAATACTTATAACCGTGATTTATCGGAAAAGAAGGTCATCTTTACCCCTAAATCTTCAGCATATTTAAAATGGCGCTATGAGGAAAATCCTTTACAGGACTATGTTATTTTTTCTTCTAATGATTGGTATACGGTGTTTTACATTAAAAGGCATGGATTATTTAATGAGTTGAGAGTAGTTGAAACTATTGGTTCAAATCAGAAGCAGCATCTAAAAAAAATTAAAAAAGCCATACTTGGGTATGCAATTCAAAAAAAGTGTTGGGTGATAACAACCGCAAATAAAGATTTGTTTTCACGTAAAATTTATGGTAAATTTGGTCCTAAACTTACCATCAAGACTCTTGTTAAAGACCACTATTTTATTAATACTGCTTTTGATGTCAAAAATTGGCATTATAGTTTAGGTGATTTAGAATTGTTTTAAAAATGATTGATTTTGTATTTGTTTTTATTTTGCTCTTGATAATAAATCAACTACTGTTCAAAAGTTTGTCGAATAAATTTCCTTTTTTTGACAAGAAACTTATGAACAAGCTGTATTGGTATCATTTACTTTTTTTTTTAATTTATTACACATACACTATATTTGAAGCATCAGATTCTAAATCGTATTATTTAAATGCTCTTACAGTTCGACAGAACTGGATGGTGAATTTTGAATCGGGGACTAAATTTATAGTATTTCTTGCAACCCCATTAGTACAGTTAGGACTTTCGTATTTTTCATTGATGCTTATATTTGCCTGGACTGGTTATATTGGTTTTCTTTTCGCCTATATTTTTTTCAAGGAAAACATTACTGTAAACGTTACCGTTTTTAAAAAGTATGATTTACTTACTCTTCTGCTTTTCTTGCCAAACATGCATTTTTGGACCGTGTCCCTAGGCAAGGGATCCATTGTTTTTATGGGATTGATGCTTTTTATTTATTCTATACGATTTCCCCAAAAAAGAATTGTCGCATTGCTTTTAGGCGGATTCTTAGTGTATATGATTCGGGCTCATGTAATGCTTTTTGTTTTAACTGGTGTCATAGTTGGAATTGTGACAGGAAAAAGTAAAATGGGCCTTGGAGTTAAATTTTTAGTTCTAGTTGTTTCAGTTGTTTTTTTGTTTTCCGCAAGAAACTCTATCCTTTCTGTAGCCAATTTAGAAAATTCTGAAAATGTTGCTCAGGATTTTGATCAGTTTGCCTCAAAACAATCAGGTAGGTTAGAGACATCTGGTTCAGGAGTTCAGATGAGCACTTATCCATTACCTTTTAAATTATTTACTCTTTGGTTTCGACCTCTTTTTGTTGATTCCCCAAGTGCGTTAGGATTGTTTTCTTCATCAGAGAATCTAATTTACTTGTTATTGTTTGCTAAAATATGCAATAGGCGTTTTCTCCGCTTCATAATTAAGGCACCTTATCTGGTAAAGACGTCTTTAATTATTTTTGTATTATCTTCTTTTGCCTTGACCTTTGTCATGTCAAATTTAGGTATTATGATGCGCCAAAAATCGATGGTGATGTACTTCGGATTTTTTGTAATTTATTACTTTTTGGCTAGTGAAAAATTTGAACTTTTGCAAAAAAATAAACAGCAACCCATTGCTTTAGCTTAAAAAGTCGGTATTCATTTAAAATACTAAAAATGAAAAAAGGAACTTTGGTCATTTCACTTGATTTCGAATTGGTTTGGGGTTTGTTTGACCATATTGAGATAAGGGACAAGGTGTCCTACTTTAATAATACCCTCGAGGCCATACCTCAAATAATAAACGTATTTGAGAAGAACAATATCCACGCAACATGGGCTACTGTGGGTATGTTATTCAATGAGAATTGGGAAGAATGGCATTCAAACATCCCTAACATACTGCCGACGTATGATAAAATAGAATTGAATTCCTATGAGTATGGAAAAAAAAATCAAAAAAGTGGTTTGGATAAATTTTTCTTTGCACCTCATTTAATAAAATTGATTCAAAGAGCTAAGGGGCAAGAAATAGGGACACATACTTATTCCCATTACTATTGTTTAGAAAAGGGGCAGACCGAAGCACAATTTGATGCCGATATTATCCAAGCTGTAAAAGTTGCTCAAAATTTTGACATTGAGTTAAAATCACTCGTTTTTCCACGAAATCAATTCAATATAGACTATCTTGAAATAGTTTCTAATAGAGGCATAGAGTCGGTGCGAAGTAATCCGAACACTTGGTATTGGGATTCTACGGCACAAGAAACATTAGCTCTAAAGTTAGCGCGATCGGGCGACGCCTATTTGCCATTTGGAAAAAAATCATATTTAGCCCATGGATTGACATTAGAGAAGGTTTTTTGTCAGCAAGCTAGTAGATTTCTAAGACCTCAAAATAAATTTGAATTATTAAATAATACTAGATTAAACAGAATCAAGAAAGAAATCATAAAGGCTGCCAAAAACGGAGAAGTATATCATTTGTGGTGGCATCCACATAATTTTGGAGTGGATACACCTGGAGCAATTAAAGCACTAAATGCTATTATAGCAACTTTTAATTATTGCAATACTACTTATGGTATGGAAAGTTTAACTATGAAACAGTTCAGGGATAGTTGCCTCGGAGACTCTTAAATTGACATTTTTTTAATCCTATTTCCGTAAATATGCCAAACCAAACACTCATACGCATTACGACTATCCCTCTTTCCTTAGAAAAATTACTTTCAGGACAATTGCGTTTTATGAGTGACTATTATGAAGTGATTGCTGTTTCTTCTGATAAGGAACGACTGGAACAATATGGAAAATCAGAAAAAGTAGCGGTATTCCCTATCGAAATGACCCGTAAAATTACTCCAATAAAAGATGTTTTGGCAGTAATTAAATTATATTTTTATCTAAAAAAAAACAAACCGTTTATTGTTCATTCTCATACCCCGAAAGCGGGAATTGTTGGAATGCTAGCTTCGAAATTAGCTGGAGTTCCCCATCGATTGCATACCGTTGCCGGCCTACCTTTACTGGAGGGAAAGGGTTTTAAAAGAATACTGCTCGATTTTGTGGAAAAGTTAACCTATAGTTGTGCCACTAAAGTATATCCAAATTCTCAAGGCTTATCCAAAATTATTATTGAAAATAAGTATTGCTCTCCCGACAAACTTAAGGTTTTGGCAGATGGAAGTTCTAATGGAATTGATACCAATTATTTTAATCCGGAATTGTTTTCCACAGATGAAAATTTGAATCTGAAAAAAGAGTTAGGAATTAAAGAGGAAGAGTTTGTTTTTGTTTTTGTGGGGCGATTGGTAAAAGACAAGGGAATTAATGAAATGATAGAGGCTTTTGAATTTTTACAAAAGGCACAAAAAGGAATTAAGTTACTATTGGTAGGTGATTATGAACAGGAATTGGATCCCTTGAACGCTCATTCAATGGAAAGTATTAAAAAAAACGAGGCTATTCTTACTGTTGGTTTTCAAAACGATGTGCGGCCTTATTTTGCTATTGGGGATGTTTTAGTTTTTCCTAGTTATAGAGAGGGTTTTCCAAATGTGGTTTTGCAAGCAGGAGCTATGGGATTGCCATGTATTGTCTCTGATATTAATGGTTGTAATGAGATTATTATAGAAGGTAAAAATGGAATAATAATTCCTGTAAAAGATAGTAACGCTATTTATGAAGCAATGAAAAAAATCGCATCAGACGAGAATTTACAATTCCAACTTCAAAAAAATGCAAGGAAAATGATTATTTCTCGCTATGAACAAAAAGTGGTTTGGGAAGCTATTTTGGAAGAATATAAAATAATAGAAAAAAATGTATAAATCCTTTTTTAAACGAGGTATCGATTTTACGGCTTCCGTATTTGTAATAGTTCTGTTAAGTCCTGTTTTTATAACAATTTTAACAGTATTATTTTTTGCAAATGATGGCAAACCTTTTTTTTATCAAATTCGTCCTGGCAAAAATGGGGTCTTATTTAAAATTGTAAAGTTCAAAACGATGAACGATAAAATAGACACCAACGGGAATTTATTGCCAGATGCTTTACGATTAACCAAAATGGGTAGTTTTGTTCGCAAAACATCGTTGGATGAAATACCACAGCTTTGGAATGTTTTGAGAGGCAATATGAGTTTAATAGGACCGAGGCCTTTATTAATTCAATATTTAGATTTATACAGTGATTTTCAAAAAAAACGTCACGAAATTAAACCAGGAATTACAGGTTGGGCCCAAGTAAATGGGAGAAATACTATAAACTGGCAACAAAAATTTGAATTTGATGTTTGGTATGTAGAAAATTGTACTTTTGTTTTAGATTGTAAAATAGTGCTAATCACACTTAAGAAAGTATTCATTTCAGAGGGGATTTCGGCAAGAGATAGTGCGACAATAGAAGAATTTAAAGGAAATTAAGTATGTATTTATTTGGAGCTAGTGGACATAGCAAAGTGGTTATTGATGCCATACAGTCATCAACAGATTATGACATTGAAACTATTTTCGACGATAATCCTAAAAGTGATTTTATGGCAGGAATTCCAATTGTAAAAGCAAATGGTGATATAATTAAAAATTTGAAAGATTTTATAATTACCATTGGAAATAATCAGCTGAGAAAGAAAATTGTTAAAAATTTAAATACTAATTATTTAACGGTAATTCACAGCAAAGCAATCGTATCAAAAACTGTTGAAATAGGCGTGGGAACAGTTGTTCTTGCAGGGTCAATTATAAATACGGATGCTATAATTGGTGCGCATTGTATCGTTAATTCAGGGGTTGTTATAGAGCATGATTGTGAAATTGACAATTACGTTCATGTTTCTCCAAATGCATCTTTAGCAGGAAATGTAAGGGTTGGAGAAGGAACTCATATTGGTATTGGATCAACAATTATTCAAGGAATAAAAATAGGGAAATGGGTAATGGTAGGCGCGGGAACGGTTATTATAAAGGATGTGCCTGATTACGCCGTAGTAGTTGGAAATCCTGGAAAAATAATTAAATATAATGCTATTGATTTGGATGTCTAAACGTATTTTTGATATTTTTTTTTCTGTAGTTGGCTTGCTATTTTTAGGCTGGATTATTCTTATTTTTTATTTTTTAGCATCTTTTGACTCAAAATCTAATGGTTTATTCATTCAAGAACGTATTGGTCAATTTGGAAAAGTATTTAGGATTTTAAAATTAAAAACTATAAATCCAAAATCACAAAATGTATCGTGTTTTGGAAAGTTATTAAGAAAATCAAAAATAGACGAATTCCCTCAATTGTGGAATGTTTTAAAAGGAGATATGAGTTTAGTAGGGCCAAGACCCGATATTGCGGGCTACTATGATGTTCTAAAAGTAGAAAATAGAAAAATATTAGAATTAAGACCTGGACTAACTAGTTTAGCAAGCCTAAAATACTTTAATGAAGAAACACTGTTGAAAAAACAAGAAAATCCTTTAAAGTACAATGATGAGGTGATTTTTCCTGATAAAGTTAAAATGAATCTGAAGTATTATTACAATCATTCAATAATAGGCGATTTCGCAATAATTTGGAAGACTATTTTTAGAAATTAAAAAGAAGCTAATAATCCAAAACTTCAAACCTAGAAAACATAAATGAATAATTCAAAAATATGGCTTTCATCCCCACACATGGGTGGCAATGAACAAAAATTTATTCAAGAGGCTTTTGATACTAATTGGATAGCTCCACTAGGACCTAATGTAAATGGTCTGGAAAAAGACTTGGAAAATTATTTAGAAAACCAAGTCTGTGTTGCAGCTTTAAGTTCAGGTACGGCGGCAATTCATCTTGGTTTGGTTTTGTTAGACGTAAAAGCGGGCGATGAGGTAATCTGCCAAAGTTTGACTTTTTCGGCGTCGGCTAATCCTATTTTATACCAGGGCGCCATTCCTATTTTTGTTGATAGTGAATTGGATACTTGGAATCTTTGTCCCATTGCACTGGAAGAAGCTATAAAAGACAGGATTTACAAAGGGAAAAAACCAAAAGCTATTATAGCTGTACATTTGTATGGTGTTCCTTATAAAGTTGAGGAAGTTAGGGCAATCGCCAATAGGTATGAAATCCCAATTTTGGAAGACAGTGCCGAGGCTTTAGGAAGTAGTTATAAAGGGCAAAAATGCGGCACGTTTGGAGATATTGGTATTTTGTCTTTTAATGGTAATAAAATCATTACCACTTCAGGCGGTGGCGCTATAATTACCAAGACCATAGAGAGGAAAGAAAAAGTTGTATTCTTTGCTACTCAGTCTAGGGATGAAGCGCCGCATTATCAACACAGTGAAATAGGCTATAATTATAGAATGAGCAATATTTGTGCGGGAATAGGTAGAGGACAGATGCAGGTGTTGGACAATCATGTTTCTTTACGTAGAGAGATGCATGATTTTTATCTAGAAGTATTCAAAAACATAAAAGGAATCCATGTTTTTAAGGTTCCTAATGCCGATTATTTTTCGAATTATTGGTTGACCACAATCATTATTGATTCCCAATTAACTAATGGAATAGATCGTGAAATGGTACGTTTCGCTTTTGAATCCGAAAATATAGAATGTCGTCCTTTATGGAAGCCCATGCATATGCAACCAATTTTCGGAAAATATTCGTATTATGGCACCAACGTAGCGGCCTCATTATTCGAAAACGGCCTTTGTTTGCCTTCTGGTTCAAATCTCACCGATGAAGATCGAGCAAGGATTCGTTTAGCCACGAATCGTTTATTTAAAAAGAGTACTATTACATAGAAAAATAACAATTCAAACAATATTATAAACATGAAAGGAATAATTTTAGCAGGAGGGTCGGGTACTCGATTACATCCATTGACTTTAGCTATTAGTAAACAGTTGATGCCAGTGTATGACAAACCCATGATTTATTATCCACTTTCTACTCTGATGATGGCAGGAATAAATGAAATATTGATTATTTCTACTCCACACGATTTGCCTAATTTTAAGAAATTGTTGGGTGACGGTTCTCTTCTAGGCTGTTCATTTAGTTATGCCGAGCAGGCTATTCCAAACGGATTGGCGCAAG
>Ga0209355_1001635_pt1 | contig 12639 bp, 9 predicted proteins | sample LauGreSBDMM110SN_3_FD_187563 | JGI IMG/M metagenome (GOLD analysis project Ga0209355, IMG submission 187563) | Freshwater lake microbial communities from Lake Michigan, USA - Sp13.BD.MM110.SN (SPAdes) (version 2) | ecosystem: Environmental > Aquatic > Freshwater > Lake | place: Lake Michigan, USA...
GGAAGTTTATCTTGAAAACTACCTCCATCTAAATGAATAATATCTTTACAATTAATAATAAATGATTGATAACCTAATCTAGAAATTCTTTTTTGAAGGTCTGTTTCTTCATAATACATAAAAAAATCAGGATCAAAACCTTCAACATAATTATAAATCTTTCTTAAAATAAATAAATCTGCTCCAGATACAAAATCTACTTTAGAAAAACCCTTTTTTTGGAGTTCCGCATATATTTTTGATTGGTAACTAGTTTTTTTAAATTTAACTTTTTCTAGTAGCCTAGTGTAAATTCTTTTAGGTGAAGTAAATTGTCCAAATGAAAGTGTGTCTTCTAAATCTTGATTAATTAAACAAGTGCCTACAGACCCTAAGTTATTATCAACATTCTTTTCCGCAAAATCAAAAAGTTTTTTGATCACATCATCTAATAGAATCGTATCAGAATTTAACAAAAAAACATATTTGCCTTTAGCTTTACTTACACCTAGATTATTAGCCTTCCCAAAACCTAAATTATCATCTGAATAAATATAGTTTATCCTATGATGTGTCATGAAAAACTCTTTACTACCGTCTGTTGAAGCATTGTCAACTAAAATTATTTCAATTGAATTTTTTACGGTAAATTTTAGTATGCTATTTATACAATCATTAGTCATTAACTTTGTATTATAGTTTACAATAATGACAGATACTTCTAAATTATTTTCCATTAATATTTTAGATAATATGTAATTCGCAAAAACAAATATTCAATAAAACTAATTCTGTAAATATTGCGAATCATAAAAAACAATTTTTTTGAATATTCTACATCGGGAATATGAAAATATCGATTTAAAATAGGATATTTTAGTTTGCTTTTTATCGCACCAACTACATTATTTTCATGTTGTCTGTAAAAAATAGTTGGTAATGGTAAATTTACTATTTTTCCACCCTCTGCATCAACACACAAAGCTACCCAATAGTCGTGCATTAATATTTCTTTATTTTTTGTAATTGAAATATCTCTAGCTAGCTTATTGATAATAATAGTACAACCGGTTACATAATTAATAACTTTTAAATACTTGGTTCCAATTTTAAAAGGATTTATTTTATTATTTTCCCAAAGTGAAGATGAAATTATATTTAATCCATTATCTACAACAATTAGATCAGTATGTATCAATATTGCTTTATTAGTTGTACGTTTCTCCTCTGACAATATTGAATCTAAACAAAGTTGAATTTTGTTAGGAAACCAAATATCATCTTGATCACAAAACATATAATACTTTGAATCAACATTCTCAAGTAACCACATAAAACTTAAAGAAGCTCCAATATTCTTTTTAGAGTTTTCTGAATATATGACAATATTAGAATGTTTTTCTTTATATTTTTTTAAAATTTCTAAAGTCCCATCATTTGATCCATCGTCGCGTATGTGAAGTATAAATTCTTTATAAGTCTGACGAAACAAACTTTCTAATTGATCTACTAAGTATTTTTCACCGTTGTATGTTGACAGTAATATCGCTATCATACACTAATAATCTCTATTAATAAATTTGTTGTTTTGAGCCTCATCACTAAAAATTGAATAGTAAGGAATCCACTTTTCATAATATCTTACAGGCCAATAAAACGAAATATATCCATAAGATAATACCGCTAAAACAAATGTTGACATTACAAAAAATCTATTTACTGTTAATTTTTTTTGCCGAAAAACTGGTATTAAAAATTCTGCTAAGGATATACTATAGAATAAAAATAAATAATTAGTAAAACGAGTAAAAATAATATTGTTGAATATTGAAAAAACACCAAATAAACCAAATGCACAAATTAATGATTCGTATTTTATATTTATTTTATATTTAAATTTTGCCCACATTAATAGCCCAACAGGTATTAACGTACGAGTTATAAAAAACAAAGCTGTTGATTTCCATCCATAACTTGCTTCGGAATAATCGTTTGCCTTTTTTCCTATTTTTTCAACATTTTCAAGTAATGTGAAAAGATAATTCAATTGATTTAATACTATAAAAGCGATAACTAAGATTAATAAATAAATTTTATTCAATCTTAAATATTTTAAAAAAGGTAAAATAATTAGAAATATTGCTGACAAATGAAACATTACTGCGACAAAAACTCCCAAATAATATTTCAACCATTTGTTATTTTCAAAACTTTTATAGTTAATTATAAATACCATAATGGCTAATGATTCTCTTAATATTTCTACAGTAAAATTAATGTAGAACATTAGTAAACATAAGAATATTGTAAAGTAAGGGAATTTTGAATTCTTTGAAACAAAAATGAAAAGAACTGAATTTACAATCAAAGAATGAAGAATTTGAAAACTTGTAAAACTTGGATAAATACTTTTAGTAATTGCACTAAATAATGAAAATAACGGCTGATATTCAGAGTCCCACGAAATATCAAACAAATTTGTAGTTGGTAAATTATTAAAATATATCATATAAAAATAACTATCACCTCCAACCATATATCTTAATCCTATCAATAAAACCAAATAAAAATAAAGACAAACAAATACTAGAGATTTACCATTATCTTTTTCTTGGCAAACGTCATATTTGATAGTTCCATACATGGCAATAATGAAGGGAATAATGTATAAAATCATTCTTTAAGAATGTTTTTTAATTTAGTATATAATAAATATTTTTGGATTGTATAATCACGATCAGTACACATCGCCTCGTGTGATTTTAATAAGTTTTTTCTAATTTGCATCATACGTTTAGAATCACTATAAACCGAATCAGAACGATTTAATTTATCTTGAAATCGATCAAATGCCTTCCCCCAATAATGATTAATCTGTATTGAGGATTGTCTATTGGTTGCTATTTTATTGATTCCGAAGCTTATCATTTTTTTATACTCATTACAAGGGGAAATATCAAAATTCCAGATTTTAGATTTTAGATAATGGGGTGTTAAAAAATTTGAAATCGGATAATTCATATTACAGAACATTTTTGTAAAAGTACTATACTTAGGCCAGCATTGGGTATATTGTTCAATTACCAATTGATCTGTGTTATGTGTTAATTTTCCATTCGAACCAAATTGTTTCCAATAAACTGCAACTCCAGGCAAGTTATCATATCCCGAAAGCCAAGACTTAATATTATCATGCACAATTGGACAAATAAATTCATCAATATCTATGTAAGCTAACCAATTAGTGGAAAATCTATTTTTTTTGTAGCAATCTTCAAAAGCTTGCATAAGAGAATTGTCATATGGCCAATCTATCAATTCAACTAACCCCTCTTTAATATAAGGCTCTAAAATATCTCTAAAACCATCGTTTGAATTATTGTTATATAAATAAAAATAATCTACACCTATATTCAAATGGAAATTAATCCACTCATTTAAAAATTCTGCTTCATTTTTAAACATTGCACAAATTGACACCTTGTTCTTAAATTGCATTTTTTTTCTAAAGAAGCAATTGTAAAAGTTTAAGATAATACTTCTACAAAAAAATTCTATCAAATATGCAACTTTTCTAGTGAAATAATTTTTTAGAAATGTATTAGTTAACTTCTGACGGATTATGAAATCTCCGTCAACAAAATAATTTTTATTTTCATTTATGCCTTCCATTTTTAAAATATTTAATTGTTTAATTGAAAGAAATTTATTGTATTGATGATAATGCTTTGCTTAATTTTTTTTATGAATTTAGGCAATCATTTCTATGCAGCTATTTTTTTAAAATATTATCTAGAGCTTGTGAAACTAATTTTTCAGCATGAAAAACAGCATCAATTTTTCCTGATTGAACAGAAATAATATTATCATACTGTTTTATATTCACAGATCGAGAATCTGAATTAGAAATTGGCTTCCTTTTTCTTGAAATATACCAAGAATGCAAATCTATGTTTTTAATATAGTCGCCAAGATAATGTGAGCAATCGGTTAATACATGTGAGAAAATCTCTTTTATAGTTTTCAAATCAATATTTTTCGATTTTAATACACAAAAAGAAACATGAGTAAGTGTATATAAATTTTCTTTTGTAGAATTTTCCAATGGAAAAATTGAAAAAAACGGGCCATCCATAAATGTAATAGCTCCAAAATTAAAATTATCTATCCTCACTAAAAAAGTTAAAAAAAACTCCGAAAAGCAATCTTCATCAAATAATAAATCTCCATATGTGCAATCAATAACAATATCCGAATTTTTACAGATTCTTTTACCTGAATCACTCAGCAATTTACCATTTACAATGCTTACTTTTACATTAAAATTAATATTAAAATCTTTTGAATTCCAAAAATTAGACGCAGATTCATGCAATATTAGTCTTTCACTTACTTCAATTGCACCCTCAATATTACTTAAACTATGAGTATCAATAAGTTCAGTAAATAAATATTGTTCATGATGATAAATCGCTTTATAACTATCAAAATCAATAAAAGAATCATTTGGAATAGAATAGATATTTCTACTTATTTCTCTAGACAATGAAGGATAACTCTCTAAGAACATTTCAAAACCTTCCTTAGATTGCTTTCTGGTTATACTATTTCTTGGATAATGATACCCTAAATGAAGTCTATTTTGATTTTTACTACTTGAACCTGATAGAACAGACTCATTTTGTTCCCAACATATATAATCAAACTTATTATGGATTAATTTTTCGATAAGGTGGCATCCATACCAACCACTTCCTACAATATGTATCATATTTATTTAATTTTCATTCTTGCGAATTTACCCCCATTCATTTCTATAATAGTGTTTGATATATAAGTATTACTATGCATCAGATATTCGATCAAATCTACCAATTCATTTGTATACAATAATCGCTTCTTTGGGTGAAGTTTTTCAGCCTTAAATACATTTTCAATGTCATTACGCCTTTGTGTCATTCCTGAATCAATAATCATTGAAGGGGCTACTCCTACTAAAATAGATTTTTTATTTAGTAATTGATATTCTCTAATAAACATTTCTGTTGCGGCCTTTTGTGACGCATAATTACTATCAAAGCTGCCTTTTTTGGCTGACTCCGAAGATATATATATGAAGTTAAAAGAAAATTCAGAAGCATTAAGATGCTCAATTAAACTAACAGGAATTAAGTAATTAAATATAAATCCTTCAAGTTTCTCCTCAAATGTTTGATTATTAATACTAGCAGGATAAAGCTTACCCCAAGAATAGAGTATAACATTATCTATATTCTTTTTAAATTCAATTGTATTAACTAAATCCTTGATTAAAAGATTTTTAATATCCACTTGATTATATATTTTATAATTAATAAAATTATTTCTTTTAAACAATTCTTTAACTATTGTATTGTTAAATCCAAAAAAATGATACATTTTCATATTACTCATAACGATTTCAAATTTCTAATTCTATATAAAAATAAATTCATTCCTTTTGTAAATAATAGAAATGAAACGAGCAGTAAAATTGTAATTATAGATAATATTATAAAGCTATATATTAAAAAATTAAAAATAGAAATATAAGGATCTAAAGTAATATATGATGAGATCAATTCTGAAACATAAATAACAGATAAAGCAATTATAATTTGCTTTAAATACATTTTAAAATATTTGTTAGAATTTATATTCATGCCTTTATTAAATAAAAAAAAAGGTTTCCAACATACTACAATTAAAAACAAACTTAAAATCACTCCTATTAAAATTCCGTTAATACCATAAAATTTACCTAATAAAATAGAAAAAGCAATATTAATTATTAATTCAATTATTGGTGCTGCAATATCTTTGAATAACCCATAAGCGTTTAAAAAAGAATCAACGGTTAATCTTGTTATGTTTATAAACATTAAGATAACAAGTAAAATTAAAGTTGACGTTTCTAAAACAAACTTACTCCCAACCCAAAAAGTAATAAAAATTGGTGTAAGTTTATATACTGAATAACATGAAACTATTGCAAGAAAAAATCTTAGAGTAAATAATTCTTCAAAAATTAATTCTATTTTACTTGTATTTGATTCTGAAACTAGATTTCCTACACCAGCATTGACACTATTAAATACTGCAGCTAAAAGAGCTGTTGTACCAGCTATTACTAATAAATAATTACCATAAACAGCTATAAATGACAAACTTGTAAATGCAAAAACTATAAGTGGCATACTCTCATTTAATGCAAAAGCAGCTAATTTATGTGCAAAAAGTTGTTTTGTTTTTAAAGTTATTTCTGAATGTTTATTTAGAAGTAATTTACCATTGTTAATATTTGTATTTAACCAAGGATATTCTTTTTTTACCGTATATTTAATTCCAATTACCACTATAAAAACAGCCACTAATTCCCAAAAAATCCACCAATAATAACCATTAATAAGATAATATATTGATAAGAGCTGTAGAAATACTTTAAATAGTTTTACGCCCTGTAATATGTAATTTAATTTGTACTCTTTTTGGTCAGATACAAGTAAAATTTGTTGATATGTAAAAAAATAACTTGTTAAAGATGATAAAAATAAAACTCCAAATGTTGAATATGCATACCACATAGGTAATTTCATTTCTGCAAAAATTAATGGAAAAAATAACATTAATACAAAACCAGATATCAATATGAGAAAACCAATTCTATTATATATATACCCTTGTACAGAAATTATTTCGTTTATATTTTGATGATCATTTACAGCTAATGGTTTGTACAATGAATAACTGACTGCTGCCCCTACACCTAATTCAGCAATGTTGAGAAATTGAAGAAGGTTCATTGCTGTTGTATTCAAACCTAACACTTCAGTACCTAGATAATCAATAAAAATTTTTCTAAAAAAAAATTGTAATATTAAATTAAGTAGGTAAAACAAAAGAGCTACCCGCATATTTTTAATACTTTTTTTTAGCCTTGAATTATTTTTCATTTATTTCATCAATTAAGGACATTACTATTCCTGTTCCAGTGGAAAGAATAATTAATTTTTTCTTTATACTGTCACTAAAGAAAAATGAACCTTTGGCCCCTTTAATCCTCAATAAATCTGAAGCTTTTACCTTGTTATATTAATATTAACAAACTTGCCTTTCATTGTAATTCTGGATAAAGTAGGAAACACGCTTTTGAAAGTGAATAACTCATTTTTTTAACAACCCTTGCTCATATTTACATAATGTCCAGAATAATACTTTAGAATCATGTTTGGGAGTAAATTGAGAACAACCAAAAATTTTATCCGGAAATTTTTCGGATGGTAAAATGAAATATCACTTAATTTTTATCCAACCAATGCTAAATTTGAGATTAAAATTTAATCTGTAATTAAATCACGAAATAATTTTAATAGAAGTAATAAAACGGACATTAAGAAAGTAGTGAGGATAAAACCAAAAAGTATACCCTTTATTTTTGAAAAGCTTTTTTTACTTAGTGGCAGAAGCGGCTCATCAATGATTTCAATTATTGGCTCTTCTTGTGCTCTTTGTATCTTTGTTATTTCCAAATTCTGTATTACACTACCATACATGCTTTTCAAGACCTCGACATCTATCTGCTTTTTAGCTTGATTGGTTTTGTAGCGCATCAATGGTGTGTGGCTGTTCAAATCGGTTTCGTAGGCCAATGTAGTTATGGAGCCGTCCAATAAGCCCCTTATCGAGTCTTTCTTCTGAGTTAGTTCCTGTTCTGTCCTCATGAGTTTGCCAACCTTTATTTCCAAATACAAATCAATTGCATTTTTTACCAATGCCTTTGAAAACAAATAAGCCCATTGCTCGTTCGCGTCTTTGACTTCTAAAATAATAATTGATGTCTTTTTATCTTGTCTATCTGCTACTATCTGCCCTTCTCTGATATTCTTGGTAATCATTAACAATAAGCTATCTTGTTGCCTGGTGAAGGTTGTTGAATCAAGATTTTCTGGAAACAACTCGATTTTCTTTACCTTCAGTGCTTTTTCAAAATGATTTTTCAAATAGGCATTCAACAAATGGTCGCCTTTTAAATCTGACTGTGCTTCTTTTAAACTCTGATGAATAATTCTATTGGATTTCATTAAGTGCAAGACATTCTCGCCGCCAAACATACCACTGCTGCTTCCGCCCATGTCGCCTAGGCCTAATGAACTTGCCAAACCTCCTAGTGCACCACCTGAACCACCTTTCTGTTCTAATGTGAAGCTAATACTTGCAGTGTAAGTTGGTTTGGTGAAGTACTTCACATACGCAAAACCCAAAGCACCGCCAAGTAGACCGGCAATTAAAATACGCCACTTGTAGCCCCATAAATAAGCAAACCATTCTTTACCTTTCAAGATTAGTTCTTTAAGGCTAATTTCATCTGAGGTTTGGTGTTGTTGAAGTTGTTCCGACATCTTAAAGTTGTTTAAGAAGTAGTGTAATAGTTAATATTGAAGAAATAGCTTGGAACGATCTAGAGAAAATGGCATCGTAATCAACCTCTTTTTTCTCCTTATCCATTTTTTCTTCGGTCTTTTTAGTGATGACTATTTCGCCGCCGTTTAAAACGGTAGGCATGTCGTTGAATAGGTACAGTACTCTTTTATTACCATCGACCTGGCCAGATGGGTAGGCAACGGCTACAGAGCGCTTGTCTGCGTCAGGGGCGAAACCACCTGCGTATTCTCTGATATACCAGCGTGCCGATTTCTTGCCCTGATACACAAACTGCATGCGTTCTACCTTGACGGTATCAATTTGCGGGTATTGCGTGCCTTCCAAACGAATAGCAAAAGTGTTTTGGTAAGGTAAAATACTCACTACATCACCACTCATTAAAATAGGGTTGCGTTTGCTAGAACGCTTGTGGCGGAGTGCTTTTTTCAGATCAACCCCAATTGGGCCAACATCGTTGGCACTGCGGTAAATTACGGCTAGTTCTTTACTAGCTAGGGCATTCAAGCCCCCAGCTTCGGCAATGAGGTCAGAAAGGCGGTAAATTTTGGCAGGCATTGGATAAGTGCCCGGGTATTTCACTTCTCCGGCTACTTCTACTTGTTTGGTAGTGTTGTATAATAAGAGGTCTCTAACCAAAATTTGATCAAAAGGCAAAAGCGTGAAATCTGCATTACGGCCCAAGATATTGTAATTGGTATCTAGCTTCAAAACAATGCGCTCATAGCCTGAACCTCTTTTGTTGCTATAATTTAGTCGAAAAATTTCAACACGGTTGAGGTCAGCTGATGGCTTTTTGCCACCCGCCATGAGCAGCACATCTTTCAATTTCAAATCTGGGCTGTATGGCATGCTCTGAGGTTTTTGTACCGAACCGCCGATATTGATATTAGAAGCTACACTATACACACTCTTGTCATAAATCATGAGGTGATCCCCAGCACGCAAAGCCAGTGTTGCACTTGTGTCTTTTAAGTTTACTTTGAAGTACTGGTAAGTATCTGGATTGTACCAATCGCGGCGGCGCACGTAAGCAATATCTGAGGCAGTTGGCAACAAGCCGCGGCCAAGTGCCAAGGCGTCTGCAACCTGAAGCTCATCACCAAAGGCAACTTCGCGCTCAAAAGGTTCGCGAACTGCACCACTCACTTCAATTTTTGCGGCATTCAAATATTCTTGGCGGTCAAAAACCCTGAGGTGGTCGCCCGCTTTTAAAATCGTGCTACCATCCTTAGAAGGCACCACAGCAATATACTCTAAGTGCCCTGGCTTTGTAAGGTTTTGTCTTAAGATATAAGCAGTGTCTGTAGCAGTAGCTTTCAAGCCTCCTGCCAAGGCCAAGGCATCAGCAACACTAACGGCATCTTGCAAAGCCAACAATTTCTTAAACGGCATGCGCACTGCGCCACTTACTTCAAGTTGTTGCTGGTCAGTGTATACAGATAAATCAAAGACGCTGATCTTATCTTTTTTATCGAGTTTAAAGTTGGCAACTGCCGCACTATCTACTTTGATAATGCGTTGGGTGCCGTCAAGCAAAGTGCGTTCTACAAAATAAATGTCGGTGCTTGCCTGTGGCTTGAGTTGCGCTTTGGTTAGTAAGCCGCCTAGTGTGAGGCCTGTGGTGAGTTCGTAAGTACCTGGGTAAAACACTGCGCCCAATACCTCTGTATATTGCTCGAGTGTTTTGGTATTGGTGCGTACACGTACTACATCACCATCTTGTAATTCAATTTTGAGTTTGCCACTCATGATATCAGAAAGCTTGTATTCTAGGAGCATAGGCTCAATACCGCCATTGCGCTCTACTTGCACATACTCGGCATAGGTATTGTAATTCAGCCCCCCTGCAAATGCAATGAGTTCTTTGATGCCCTCTTTGCCAATGAGCTCATAGCGCATCGGGCGCTTGACACCGCCTTCAAGGGTGATTAATTTTTGCACCACCGGCACAAACAAGATGTCATTGTGTTGGAGGTCAAACTGGAACTGTGCACTCGGGTTGTTTAAGAAAGCATATAAATCTATTTTTTTGCGCGTTTCGCCTCTGATGAGCTCTATGGCGCGCACTGACCCTAATTCTGTAGGGCCACCCACGGCCGCCAAGGCATTGAGTGCCGTATTGAGTGCAGACAACTGCACACTTCCAGACTTTTCAGTTTCTCCAAAAATATTGACACTGAGCATGCGTGCTTGTTGTAGCGTTACTGCAAATTCGTCGGTCTGAAAGCGGTAAGCCACCGAAAAACGGTTGCGTACCAATTTACGCGCTTCCTTGAGCGTTAAACCTTTCAAATATATTTGAGCCATTCCAGCTGGTGTTATAAAACCTGCTTCGTTGATGGTCTGTAATAAATCAGCCTGAGAAATACCAAAGATGGTTATACGGATTTGATCACCGGCACCCAATACGTAGGTTTCTGGCGCAGTGGCGCCATCTGTGGTTTTAATAGGTTCGAGCTTGCGGTCGGTAAAAATCTGATGGCCGTATATAGTTGGTGCTACTGGTAATTGTTTGGCCGTATCTGCAACAACAATTGGATTTGCTGGCGCACTTTCTACTGGTACCGGTTTTTCTTGGGTTGGCAAGTCTTTTTGCTCGGCAGCAGGCGCATCTTTCATTTGCGCATCTTGCTTCACTTCAACTTGCTTGACCTTACTTGCCTCAAGCTCATCTAAAATGGCAGTAATATCTGCTTTTTTGGCCAGAAGTTCTTCTGGTGCCATTTTTTGCACATCATATCCTTTGGCAGCTAATGCTGTTTGAGCTTCGGCTTCAGTAAGGCCACGCTTGTCTAGTTCTGCTTTAATGACAAAACCTTGATCTGCTGGCAGCTGCGCGAAGGCAGGCATGGCGAAAAAGAAAATACTAAAGAAAAATAACGTTTGTAACGTTCTCATAAGTTGAATTTTAAGGGCAAAATTACTGAAATGCTTGGTGTTCACCTAATTTTTGATTTTGGATACGGCTTCGCCGTGGTGAGTCACATATGCTCACCGAACCTAAATGCAGCAAAATCAGGCCCTGTTTGGGCTACAGTACTTTTACGAAGCTTTTAGGCACATTAATACTAAAAGCCACCCCGAGGTGGCGGATGTCGATGAGCACGCGCAGTGTGTTGAGCACTTGCGTGGCTGTTCCGACAATTCCTTTAAAAGGCCCGCGCAGCACCTCAATAGTGGCACCTGGGCTCAGTTGCATGTGTTGCACCTCTGGGGCAGCAGCTTGTTGCAACAAAATTTGCAAATTCAAGATTTCTTGGGGTTGCACCACTGCTGGGCGGCCTAAATAGCGCAATACACGACTAACGCCAGGTACAAAGTAAACACCATTAAGCGCAGCTGCACTGCAACGCACAAACACCACAGATGCGATGAGCGGGCGTTGTATTTTTTTCTTGCGATCAGACCACTGTTTGAGCTCTTCAACAAGTGGTAAATAAACCTCGTAGCCAGCAAGTTGAAGGCGCTCGGCGGTCTTTTTTTCTGAAAGTGTTTTGGTATACACTACATACCAACTAAAAGTAGGGTCAGATACGGGAAGTGCCTGATTTTGTTGGATGATAGTAGTGGTATTGGCCATAGGGTCAATTAAGTGCTTAGCACTGCAAAAGTAGGTATTTTCGCTTATTTTACCCTATTAAATTAAAATTAATTGAATATGAACCGAACAAGTAAGCTCTTGAGGTGTATGTTCTTGGCAAAAATCCTTTTCTTTGCACTATGAAAGGTATTCAGATGGTCGATCTTTCGGCCCAATATGCTAAAATCAAGCCAGCCATAGACAACGCCATCGCCGAAGTGCTAGAAAGCGCGGTATTTATTGGAGGCCAAAAAGTAGAATCCTTTGCTTTAGAGTTGGGTGCCTACCTTGGTGCTGAGCACGTTATTCCATGTGCCAACGGCACAGACGCGCTTCAAATTGCCCTTATGGCACTTGGCCTGAAGCCTGGTGATGAAGTCATTACCCCAAGTTTTACCTACATTGCCACCACAGAAGTCATTGCGCTCTTGGGCCTTAAGCCCGTGTTTGTAGAGGTAGACCCTCAAACCTATTGCATTAGCCCAGCTGCCATTGAAGCGGCAATCACGCCACGCACCAAAGCCATTGTGCCAGTGCACCTTTATGGCCAAGCGGCCAACATGAATGCCATTATGGAGATTGCTGCCAAGCATCAACTTTTTGTAGTGGAAGACAACGCC
>Ga0209355_1001636_pt1 | contig 12639 bp, 10 predicted proteins | sample LauGreSBDMM110SN_3_FD_187563 | JGI IMG/M metagenome (GOLD analysis project Ga0209355, IMG submission 187563) | Freshwater lake microbial communities from Lake Michigan, USA - Sp13.BD.MM110.SN (SPAdes) (version 2) | ecosystem: Environmental > Aquatic > Freshwater > Lake | place: Lake Michigan...
TGCCATTGCGCTTATTACGGTCCCAAAGATCAAAAGCTGCCTTCTTAGGAATAAAGAGGAGCTGCGTGAACTCACTGCGCCCCTCAACACGATTATGTGAATACGTTAAGGGCTCCTGAAAATCATGAGAGATATGTTTGTAGAACTCTTGATACTGCTCTTCCGTTAACTCTGATTTGGGACGTGCCCATAAGGCAGTCGCTTGATTAATGTTCTCAAACTCATCTTGGAGGACTTGCTCCTTTTTGGCCTCATCCCATTCTTCTTTTTGCATTTGAATGGGCAAAGAAATGTGATCTGAGTACTTACGAATAATCGATTTGAGTTTCCAGCTCGAAAGGAGATCGTCTTCACCTTCTCTTAAATGCAGGGTAATCGATGTTCCTCGCTCAGGACGATTGATGGTCTCAATCGTAAACTCCCCCGTGCCTTGAGATTCCCAACGAACGCCTTCGTTTCCAGGAAGCCCTGCCCGTCTGGTCTCGACAATGATATTGTCAGCCACAATGAAAGCGGAGTAAAAACCGACACCAAACTGCCCAATGAGCGCAGCATCCTGTTGTTGATCGCCGGATAGCTTTGAAAAAAACTCTTTGGTACCTGAGCGTGCAATAGTTCCTAAGTTAGCAATCGCCTCCTCACGGCTCATCCCAATTCCATTATCAGCAATCGTGATAGTTCGAGCCTCTTTATTGAAATGAATCTTAATTTTTAGCTCAGGATCCGATTCGTACCAATCGGCATGATGAATCGCCTCAAAACGTAACTTATCGGCCGCATCTGAGGCATTTGAAATCAACTCACGTAAGAAAATTTCCTTATTGGAATATAAGGAATGAATCATCAGCTGTAAAAGCTGCTTTACTTCCGCCTGAAAACCTAGGGTTTCTTTTGCTATCGTCATGGTCTACCTCTGCATTAATGGATTTCTTAATATGTTGGGGCTGATTGCCTAATTTCAAGACCCCAATCCACCCACTACATCCTTGTGTTCGACTACAATTGAAGCTAGCCCCCAGCTATAAATCTGAGAACGGCACATGAAAAAGCTTTATATCAAGACATTTGGTTGTCAAATGAACGAGTACGATTCGGCAAAAATGGCCGATGTGCTCCATGCATCACAAGGTATGAGCCATACCGATGTTATCGAAGAAGCAGATGTTATTTTGTTAAATACCTGCTCGATTCGTGAGAAGGCCCAAGAAAAGGTCTTTTCTGATTTAGGGCGTCTGCGTGAGCTCAAACAAAATAAGCCTGATTTACTGATTGGTGTAGGTGGTTGCGTTGCTAGCCAAGAGGGTAAGCAAATTGTGAATCGTGCGCCTCATGTTGATTTTGTTTTTGGCCCACAAACCTTGCACCGTTTACCCGATCTAATCTCTAAAAGACTAGAAACTGGTCAATCTCAAGTGGATATTTCGTTTCCTGAAATTGAAAAATTTGATCACCTCCCTCGCTCGCGCCAAACACGCGGCTCTGCCTTTGTATCCATCATGGAGGGCTGCTCAAAGTACTGTAGCTATTGCGTAGTTCCCTATACCCGTGGCGAGGAGGTATCTCGGCCCTTTGAGGATGTTCTCACTGAAATTGTGGGTCTTACCGAACAAGGCGTTAAGGAAATTACCTTACTTGGACAAAACGTCAATGCCTATCGCGGCATAATGGGCAACACCAAAGAAATTGCGGACTTTGCCCTTTTGCTTGAATACATGTCAGAAATCTCTGGGCTTGAGCGTATTCGGTTTACGACTAGCCATCCCAAAGAGTTCACCCAGCGATTAATCGATGCCTATGACAAAGTACCGCAACTAGTCAGCCATCTACATCTGCCCGTTCAACATGCCTCTGACACCATTCTTGCTGCAATGAAGCGAGGTTACACTGCGCTCGAGTTCAAGAGCATTATTCGTAAGATGCGCGCTGTACGCCCTAATCTGTCTTTATCCAGTGATTTTATTGTGGGCTTCCCTGGCGAAACTGAGCTTGACTTTGAAAAGTTAATGGAGATGGTGGTAGAACTCAATTTTGATAATAGCTACTCCTTTATATTTAGTCCCCGTCCAGGAACACCTGCCGCAAATTTAGTCGATGACACTCCCTATGCAATTAAACTCAAGCGTTTACAACGCCTTATTGCTCAAATAGATGCTCAGGCACTTGTTGTAAGCCAAGCTATGTTGGGTAAAACCGAGCGTGTTTTGATTGAGGGATTTACTCGCGATGGCGCGCATCTTTTGGGTCGCACTGAAAACAACCGTGTCATTAATATCCTCATTCCACCAACTGATGCCGCCCACCCCCAAGCAGATAGCTGGATTGGCGAATTACGTAATGCGAAGGTTACTGAAGTTCTGAAACATACTCTTCGGGGCGAACTGACTTAGGCATTCGTATAAAGAACGATCCATGAATAAATTACCGTCTATCGAACTGCAATATGCAAGTACTGCACTAAAAACTAAAGTGATGACTATTGCCTCCGAAAGAGAGATTGCTCAATGGGCTAAAAAGTGTTTTACAAACTTTGGTCGTATTACAGTACGGTTTATTAATAAAGCCGAGGCACATGATCTAAATTTGTTCTTTCGGGGTTTTGATAAACCGACCAATGTCCTCACCTTTCCCTACCATAATAAGGATGAAGCAATTGATGCGGATATCGTTTTGTGCATGCCAATTGTGTGCCAAGAAGCAAAGATGCAAGGTAAGTCTGTTAAGGACCATCTAGCACATTTACTCATTCATGGCTGTCTACACGCCCAGGGTCATGACCACATGAGCAAGGCCCAAGCTAATAAAATGGAAGCTCTTGAAGTAAAGCTCCTAGCTTCCATTGGTGTTAGTAATCCCTATTGACTAATATTTCTCGAAATGAGCTCTGTCATCAAAATGTTTTATGCTATGTCTTAATTTATGTCTAATAATTTGATTGACCGCCTAAGCGCGTTTTTTTCTACCAAACCCTCTGACCCCAATACTCAACGTAAAGAGTTAATCGAAACTCTGCGTGAGGCGCAGTTGGATGGTCTGATGGATGTTGATGCCCTGTCCATGATTGAGGGTGTCTTTCAGGTTGGCGAGTTATCGGCGCGCGATATTCTTTTGCCAAGAGCTCAAATTGACTGGATTGACGTGAACTCTCCTTTGCCTCAGATCATCGCCGATGTGGTCAAAACAGGGCATTCGCGTTTTCCTGTTTTTGAAGGAAGTCGTGATCAGGTCATTGGCATACTTTTAGCTAAAGATCTTTTACGACACTTCACCGAGAAAGATTTTCAGATTCGTGACTGGTTACGGCCAGCTGTCTTTATTCCCGAATCAAAACGCTTGAGTGTTTTGTTAAAGGACTTTCGTAATAATCGTAATCACTTGGCTATTGTGGTCGATGAATACAGTGGTGTCGCCGGTATGATCACGATTGAGGATGTGATTGAACAAATTGTAGGTGATATCGAAGATGAGCACGATATTGATGAAGATGCCGATAATATTACGGTGCTTAAAAATGGAGATTACCGAATTAAGGGAATTACAGAACTAGATCAATTAAATGAGGATTTAAACACTCAATTTGAGGCGGATGATGTTGAAACAGTTGCCGGTTTAGTGATTCAACACCTTGGGCGAGTTCCTAAATTTGGTGAGCGGGTTCGTGTCAATGATTTTGAGTTTGAGGTTCAACGAGCGGACCCACGACAAGTTCATATTCTTCTCATGCGTCGGATCGTGCCAAATTTAAATAGCCCCACTGAGGCCTAATTGGTAGCAATCCCTATCAGAGCATTTACTCTGATTCATCTTGCTGTACTTTTCATCGCCGGGGTACTACTCGCAATCTCTGCTGAGCTGCCCATAAGCGGGTATAGCCAAATCGTGATAATGGCTTTTGTATGGTGGGTCACTAGCAGGTCTCAGAGTAATGTATTTGCCGCCTTTTTTAAAAGTGGATTGGTCTTCGGTCTAGGGTATTTCATCATTGCTCTGTGGTGGATTTATATCAGTCTCCATGATGTTGGTGGCATGTCTCCAGTCTTATCATCATTTGCCGTCTTTGCCTTAGCAGTTTTAATGGCGCTCTACTTCGGCTTGGCCTTTGGCTGTGGGCTTCTCATACAGAACTCCTTTTGGCGAGGTCTTGTATTGCCGGCTGCTTGGGTCATGGCGGAATATCTACGGGGTCAATTATTTACAGGATTTCCATGGATGGGCCTTGCAGAATCTCAAGTGCATGGGCCCTTTATGCAGATTGCCCCATACCTCGGCGGCCTTGCATGCACCTTTTTAATTATTTGGGCATCTTGGCAACTTAGTCTTTTAAAGATTCAGAATACCTTGGTGGTGGTCGCTGCGATTGCTATCGTGCAGATATTGGGAATTTGGCAGTTCACAAGCCCAAATGGGGCGGCCCTCTCTGTCCGTTTAATTCAGGGTAATTTTGAGCAAAGCCTAAAGTTCAATCCCAAAGAAATTTGGCAACAAATTCATTTTTATCGAGATGCAATTATTCGATCGCCCGCTGATCTGATCATTGTTCCTGAAACTGCTTTTCCATGGCCCGAGCCTGATTTACCAGATCAATCACTAAAAATGATTCAGGGGTTTGTTGACCAATCAGGGAGCCAAGTTCTCTTAGGCCTCATTGGAAAAATTCCAAAGGATGGCAATACCTTTCAATACTCCAATCGGGTCACTGGCTTTACTAAAGATCAAGTGCCTTACCATTACGACAAACATCACCTTGTTCCCTTTGGAGAATTTATTCCACCTGGTTTTCAGTGGTTTGTCGATGCCTTTAAGGTGCCCATGAGTAATTTTGCAAGGGGCGCCATCACTCAAAGTCCATTTCCTATTTCAAGTCAACATCACGACATTCATAAAGCGCAATATGCTGCGATCTCCATTTGCTATGAAGATATTTTTGGTAACGAGATTGCCAGTCGCCTCCGCCAGAGCCAAAATCCGGTCAGTCTTTTAATCAATGTCACCAATCTAGCCTGGTTCGGACAGTCCCAGGCCCCGATGCAGCAATTACGACTTTCACAATTACGCTCGGTCGAAACCGGCTTGCCTAGTTTGCGTGCTACCAATACCGGCATTACTGCCATCATTGATCATCGCGGCAAAGTACAGGCAGTCTTAGATCAGTTTGTACAAGGCGAACTTTCCGGTACTGTCCAGCCTTACATTGGACAGACCCCTTATGTGATTTGGGGTAACTGGCCTATTCTGATTTTTTCTCTTTTAGTCCTGCTAACGGCGTATTTACGATTCCGAAAGTAAGAGGGATCTTTTTGGCCTGACAAGTCTTTGCCGAGTAAAATCAAGGCCTTGATATTACTAAACTCATCGATTTGGCATGCTAACCTTTCAGCAAATCATTCTTAAGCTACAAGACTACTGGGATCATCAGGGTTGTGCACTCCTACAACCGATTGACCTAGAGGTCGGTGCCGGCACCTCTCACACTGCCACGTTCTTGCGTGCCATCGGTCCTGAGCCATGGAAAGCTGCCTATGTACAACCCTCACGGCGTCCCAAAGATGGGCGCTATGGCGAGAACCCCAATCGACTCCAACACTACTACCAATACCAAGTAGTTCTTAAACCTGCGCCCGATAATATTTTGGACTTATACCTAGGATCGTTGCGAGCATTAGGTCTTGATCTGAAGCAAAACGATATCCGCTTTGTCGAAGACGATTGGGAAAACCCGACCTTAGGGGCCTGGGGTCTTGGCTGGGAAGTTTGGTTAAACGGCATGGAAGTCACTCAATTTACCTACTTTCAACAAGTGGGTGGCATAGATTGCAAACCAATCCTAGGCGAGATTACTTATGGCATCGAGCGATTGGCGATGTATTTACAAAACTGCTCAAACGTCTTTGATTTAGTCTGGACTGATGGTGTCTCTTATGGTGACGTTTATCACCAAAACGAGGTTGAGCAATCGCGCTATAACTTTGAACACTCTAATACGGAGTTGCTCTTTAGTAATTTTATTAATTATGAAAGTGAAGCAAAACGGTTAATGGAACTTGCTTTAGTCCTCCCTGCGTATGAGATGGTTCTTAAGGCGGCTCATACTTTTAATCTTCTTGATGCGCGGGGTGCCATTTCTGTAACAGAGCGTGCCGCTTACATTGGACGTATTCGTAATTTATCCCGATTAGTTGCCCAAGCCTACTTCGAGTCACGTGAACAACTGGGCTTTCCGATGCTCCAAAAGAAATCTGCATAAGGTATCAGCCCCCATGAAATCTGCTGCTTTGTTAGTTGAGCTTTTTACTGAAGAGTTACCACCAAAGACTTTGAAACGCTTAGGTGATTCTTTTGCTCAATCGGTCTTTCAATCATTAAATCAGGTCCATTTAATAGGTGCAAATGCCAAGTTGCAATCCTTTGCCAGCCCTAGAAGACTTGCTTTATTAATCGAAGATGTTGTTCTACAAGCGCCAGATCATCCAGTGCGTGAAAAGCTATTACCCACCTCAATTGCATTTGATGAGCGCGGTCAAGCAAGCGCGCCCTTACAAAAGAAACTGGCGGCCCTTGGTTATGCCAATACTCCGATTAGTCAATTAGAAAAAAGTGGTGAGGGTAAAAATGAGGCTCTTTACCTCAACGTTACTGCCAAAGGGGCAGATCTACAAAACAGTCTTCAACTAGCATTTGAAGAGGCAGTCAAGCAATTACCAATTGCCAAAATGATGCATTACCAAGTGCATAACGCCAATGGTGATTTGCAAGATGTTGAGTTTGCAAGGCCTGTTCATCGTATTGTTGCCATGCATGGCTCACACGTTCTCCCCATTCAGGTCTTCGGTATGACAGCAAGTAACGCTACTGAGGGTCATCGCTTTATGTCCTCTGGTCCAATTGCTATTCAGTCTGCAGTCGATTATGAAAACACGCTTGAGCGCGAGGGCAAAGTGATTGCCTCATTTTCAAAAAGGCGCCAACTTATCGAGGCTGAATTACTCAAAGCAGCTCAGTCCGATAGAGTATTAATGCCAGACTCTCTATTGGATGAAGTAACTGCTTTAGTTGAGTTTCCTGCGATCTATACCTGTCATTTTGACCCTGAATTTTTAGACGTGCCACAAGAATGTTTAATTCTGACCATGCAAACAAATCAAAAGTATTTTGCATTGACTGATGATGCAGGCAAACTAAAAAACCGCTTTTTAATTGTTTCAAATATAGCAACCCAGCGACCCGAAGGAATTATCTCGGGGAATGAGCGTGTCATTCGTCCGCGCCTTTCCGATGCCCGTTTTTTCTTTCAACAAGATAAAAAACGCTCCTTAGAGTCTCGTATCGCTGATTTGGCTAAGGTCGTCTATCACAACCAATTGGGCAATCAATTAGAACGAATGGGACGGGTGCAAGCCATTGCAATCCATATTGCCAATCAAATTCATGAGGCTGGTATTGGGATCGACCCAAAAACTGTTAGCCGAGCTGCTGAACTTGCTAAGACTGACTTACTGAGTGATATGGTTGGTGAGTTTCCCGAGCTACAGGGAGTAATGGGTCAATATTACGCTTTAGCAGACCACGAGCATCCAGATGTTGCTGCCGCTTGTAGCGAACATTACTTACCGCGTTTTGCTGGTGATGCTCTTCCAAAAACCCTAGTCGGTACTGTTCTTGCAATTGCCGATAAATTAGAGACCATTATGGGTATTTGGGCTATTGGCTTAATTCCAACCGGCGATAAAGACCCTTTTGCCCTTCGGAGACATGCTCTGGGTATTTGCCGACTTTTGATTGAAAAGAATTTACCCTTAGACCTTAATACATTAATTGGTCTAGCAAAAAACCAGTTTTCAGGTGTTACTCTAAAAAATCAAGTTAGCGAAGAGGCCATCTATCAATTTATTCTAGAACGACTAAGAGCTTATCTTAAAGATCATTTACTGGGTGATAAACCGTATACAGTTCCAGAGATTGAATCTGTCTTATGCATGAATCCAGGCAAGATCAATGATTTAACTGTTCGCTTAGAGGCAGTCCGTAGCTTTAACGAGCTGAGTGAGGCTCCTCAGCTAGCAGCAGCGAACAAACGAATTAGTAATATTCTGAAAAAAATTGAGGGTAAATTACCGTCTGAGGTTCAAACTCAACTTTTGCGTCTTCCGGCTGAAATAAACCTTTTGAAGTCCTTAGAGGCTCTTAGCCCAAAACTGGACCAACAATTTAAGAGTCATGATTTTATCGGCTTACTCCAAAATCTTGTAGCGCTTAGCCAACCGATTGATCAATTCTTTTCTGATGTCATGGTGATGGATGAGGATTTGCAACTTAGACAAAACCGTATAGCGCTTTTAAATCAGCTTCATCAGAAAATGAATTTGGTAGCCGATATCGGTAAGCTTGCATGAGTCTAGCGGTCAGTAAACTCATTATTTTGGATCGCGATGGTGTGATCAATGAGGATCGTGATGACTACGTTAAATCAGCAGAGGAATGGGTACCCATCCCTAATAGCCTAGAGGCAATTGCTTTACTTTCCCAGGCGGGCTACATTTTGACAATCGCCACCAATCAATCCGGTATTGCACGGGGCTTTTACCCACTCTCTGAGTTACATGCAATGCATCAAAAAATGATGGATTTACTAAAGCCCCTCGGTGGCAAAATTGATGGGGTTTTCTTTTGTCCCCATGTTGATGAGGATCAATGCTTATGCCGCAAACCAAAACCAGGATTAATGCATGAAATTGCTAAGCGCTATCTTAAGGATCGAGCCACTCAGGATCTACCTTTAAATAATATTCCGATTGTGGGAGACTCACTGCGTGACTTGTTAGCAGGTACTGCCTTGGGTGCAACACCGCATCTGGTTTTAACCGGCAAAGGATCCACAATGAATCATGCCGACTTACCCGAGGGAACTCAGATACACCCAGATCTGATGGCATTTGCTAAACATATCGTGTCCCAGTCATGATTTGGTTACGTTCCTTTTTATTTTTTCTAAGTTTGATTCTGTTCACGCCGCCTTACGCTGTATTTTGCTTATTAAGCTTTCCCTTTATCAACGAACATAAACGCTATCAGCTTATTCAGTTTTGGGGTAAAAGCATTATTCATTTTCTTGAGTTCTTTTGCGGAATTCGGTATCAAGTGTTAGGTATGGAGCATGTTAATGCCGTTCAGGATCAGCCGATTGTCATCCTCAGCAAACATCAATCCGCTTGGGAAACGATTGCTTATCTCAACATGTTCCCCAAAGATCTTTGCTATGTCTTTAAGCGTGAGTTGTTATGGATCCCTTTTTTTGGTTGGGTCATGGGCTTACTCAATATGATTCACATCAATCGTTCCGCCAAAGAAAGCTCTGCAATCTCGGTGACCAATCAGGGCAAGGCTCGCCTCAAAGCTGGAAAGTGGATTATTTTGTTTCCAGAAGGGACGCGCACTCCGGTTGGATCACATAAACCCTATCGCAAGGGCGGCGCCCGACTTGCTGGCTTGACCCAGGCAACAGTCCTACCTGTTGCTCATAATGCCGGTCGTTATTGGCCACGTAATAGTTTCTTGAAATACCCAGGGCTGATCACCGTGTCGATTGGTCCGGCAATCGCCTCTTCAGGAAAATCAGGTGATCAACTGCACACAGAAGTTGAGTCCTGGATTGAGGGTGAGATGCGTCGTATTGATCCTAAAGCGTACTAATAAGCTGGTTTCAAGCTTTTTATGACGTTTTAACTAAGATCTTGGCCCATTCAATATAACGCTCAACCGCAATCTCTTGCGCCCTTGCTTTTAACTCCTCTTCAGAAAGCATGAGTTCTGCTTGGAGTTCAAATAAATTACTACGTAACATCTTACGTCTTTGTGCAAAGGCCATTGCTACGAGTCTGCTTAACGAAGTCCACTCTTTCTCAGTGAGATCGAAATCACGGCGCGGGATCATACGCACTACTGCTGAGTTCACCTTGGGTTTGGGTTCAAAAGCTTCTGGTGGCACATCCATGATTTGCTCTACGTGGTAGCGCGCTTGCAACATGACCGATATGCGACTGTATTCAGAGTTGCCTGCTGATGCTGTAATACGCTCTATTACCTCGGCTTGTAACATAAAAACCTGCTCATCGATCCAGGATGCTGCTGAGATTAAATGAAAAAGTAGTGGCGAAGAAATGTTGTACGGGAGATTACCAATAATGCAACTTCGTTGTTTGCCTGCCTTGCCCCGCTGAGCCCATGATTGAAAATCAAATTCAAGCGCATCACCCTCAATAATATTTAATCCAGTTAAGGCCTGTTTTTGCTTTTGCTCCTGCCAATAGTGCACTAGGTCACGATCGATTTCGAGGACATCTAAATGGTTTACCTGAGTGAGTAAGGGCAATGTTAATGCGCCCAAACCAGGGCCAATTTCTAAAAGATGCGTCATGGGTTCAGGCGCCAGCGCTCGCACAATCCCTGAAATAACCCCCCCATCAATTAGAAAGTTTTGGCCAAATCGCTTACGTGCCTGATGCATTCAATCGCTTCTGTCTGACGCTGAGCTCTTTAGCCATATTTAGTGCAGCTAACATGCTCTGCCAATCTGCTTTACCCTGTCCTGCAATATCCAGAGCGGTGCCATGGTCAACTGATGAACGAATATACGAGAGGCCTAAAGTAATGTTGACCCCCTCGGTAAAGGTTGCAAACTTAAAGGGGGCCAAGCCTTGATCGTGATACATCGCCAGAACGACATCTGCTGCTTGCAAACGAACTGGATTGAAAAGTGTATCGGCTGGATAAGGTCCGGATGCGTTGATCCCCTCGGCTTTAGCTGCCTTGATTACCGGCATCAATATCTCAATTTCTTCCGTCCCCAGTTGCCCATCTTCACCAGCGTGGGGATTTAGGCCGGTGACCATAATGATGGGGTTAGCAATACCAAAACGGGTTTGCAAATCGGCATGAATGATGCGTAAGGTTTGCAATAAGGATTGATATTGAATGGCTTGAGGAACATCTTGGATCGCTAAATGAGTTGTTGCCAATGCAACCCGCAATGGAAATGCTTGATTGCTTCCACTCTTTGGATCTCGGATATGCCCGCATAGCATCATCACCACCTGATCTTTGCTATCTAATTGAGCTAAGAACTCGGTATGGCCCCTAAACTTGATCGAAGGTGTATTTAATATACTTTTCTGTACAGGAGCGGTCACCAAAGCGTCATGTATACCCTTGCGACAGGCAGAGCTTGCTTCTTGAATCACAGAAAGAACATACGGAGCGTTTTCTAGATTTAGTTTGCCGATGATGTTTGGCTGGATAAGCGGGATATGAGCAATCTGAATTTGACTTGCCAGACCTTGAGTCTGTAGTAGGCTACGATCACCATACAGAGTGATTTTGACATCAGGATTATCGCCAATAAATGCGTTAGCAGCTGCAATCGATACCTCTGGTCCAATACCAGCGGGCTCTCCTGAACTGATTGCTAATTTAACGGAACTGTTCATCCACGTTCAAAATCTTGACTGTTGCTGTATCGCGTAATTGCCTTAACCAGTCTTGATAGGTTTGCTCAAATTTTCTCTCTCGAATAGCTGCGCGCGCAAACTCCCGTTGCTTCTCAACGGTAAGCTGTGCATCACGTCGCTCCATTACCTGAATTAAATGCCAGCCAAATTCAGTCTTTACTGGGTCACTAACTTCACCAATTTGTAAACGGTTCATGGCAATCTCGAATGGGGGCACAAGATCGCCAGGCCCCATCCAACCCAACACACCGCCATTTTGTGCAGAGCCATCCTCTGAAAATTTCTTGGCCATGGACTCAAAATCTGCGGTCTTCGCGCGAATCTGATCACGGTATCCCTGGAGGCGTCGCTCAACATCAGCATCCTGCAAACCTTGGCGTTGCCGAATCAATATATGTCGGGCTAGAGTTTGGGTAACAGTTAGATTTTGCGGAGTAGCATCAAGAGGGTTCGCATTACTAGCAGCGCGGGTTCCAGACCCAGCACTTCGTCGATCCATGACTTTAAGTACATGAAAGCCTGCTGGGCTTCGAACTACAGAGGAGGCAACTTGACCCGGGCCAAGATTACGCACGGACTCTATAAAAATTTGGGGTAGACGATCTTGCGTTCGGTAACCTAAATCTTGAAACTTGATCTTCGAATTCTCTTTATTAGCCTTTGCGCCTAATTGAATAAAATCAGCATCGCCACGAGCCTCTTTTAAGATTGATTCTGCTTTTTTTCTAGCATCTGCCTGAGCACCGGGTCCTGCACCCTCTTCTACTGGAATAAAAATTTGGGCAACTGCAATCTCTTCAGGGCCTGATGCCCGTGTGGTGCTGGTATCAGCACCCCGCCGTTGCATTTGTTCAACGATGAAGTTATCGATCTCAGCATCTGAAATCTTAATTTGTGAATCAACTTCGCGTTCTCGTAAGCGCGATTTTAATACGTCTTCGCGAAGTAGTTCTCTATAGCGCTCAAAACTCATACCCGTTTTTATAATCGTGCCCCTAAACTCGGTCATGGTTAATTTATTCCGCATGGCAATATCTTCAATAATTTTATTGAGCTCTTTATTGGCAACTGCTAAGCCAGCCTGCTCTGCTTCCTGAATTTGTATTTTTTCTAAAATTAAGCTTTCGAGAACCTGTTTGCG
>Ga0209355_1001639_pt1 | contig 12626 bp, 13 predicted proteins | sample LauGreSBDMM110SN_3_FD_187563 | JGI IMG/M metagenome (GOLD analysis project Ga0209355, IMG submission 187563) | Freshwater lake microbial communities from Lake Michigan, USA - Sp13.BD.MM110.SN (SPAdes) (version 2) | ecosystem: Environmental > Aquatic > Freshwater > Lake | place: Lake Michigan...
AGTTTTTTTGGATCAATCATCTTATGGTCTACAGTTCCCGGGCTTCAAATGACGCCGTCGCGCGCAAGCCCGGCCACCTCATACGCACTCAGGCCAAGCAGCTCCGCGTACACCGCCGCATTGTAGCGGCCGGCCTCGCCACTCGGCTCTATGGAGGGCAAGGGAACGCCGCTGAAGCGCAGGCTGGACCGCGGCAGCGGCATGCGGCCGTACAACGGGTGCTCGACCCATTCAATCGCGCCTCGTTCCAGCAAATGTTTGTCTTTCACCACCTCGCCCACGTCACGTACCGGGGCGCATGTCACGCCGACCGCCATGAGTCGGCTAAAGGCCTCTTCGCGCGTGCGCACCCTGGTCCAGGATTCGACGATGCTGTCAACCTCGTCCATTCGAGCCACGCGTGCGCTTAAATCGGCATAACGCTCATCACCAACGAGTTCTTCGCGACCAATGACATTCAGAAGGCGCCGCCACTGCTCGTCGCTTGCGGCAACAATGGCAACGTATCCCTCGGATGTGGCGTACAGGTTGTACGGGCTTTCGGCTAGGCCGCCGTGGCGGTTGCCGGTGCGCCCCGAGACCTTTCCTTTGCGCTTATGTAAGAGACCCAGATTGGATGCGAGGGACGGGTAGGACGCCTCCATCATCGAGACTTCCACTAGGCGCCCTTTGCCGGTTTGCTGGCGCTCGTAAAGTGCGGTGACGATGCCAGCATACAGGTGCACGCCGCCGAAAAAATCTGCCACTGCGGGGCCGACCTTCACCGGCGGCCGGTCCTCGAAACCATTTACGCTCATGAGGCCTGACATGGCCTGAACCGCGATGTCCATCGCCGGGTAGTCGCGCATCGGGCCGCTGCGCCCATAGCCAGAGCCCGACGCATAAACTATACGCGGGTTTAGTTCGTTGAGCACGTCGTAGCCCAGGCCCAGCCGCTCCATCGCACCGTGGGCGAAGTTCTCCACCACCACATCAGCTTTACTGATCATCTCCAACACCATCTCCTTACCGCGCGTAGACTTAATGTCCAGCGTGACGAAGCTCTTGTTAGAGTTGAGCATGGCAAACGGCATCGCGGCGCCGCCCACCGCCGCGCGGCGGCGCAGATTCTCGCCGCCCTTTGGCTCCACCTTGACAACGTTGGCACCTGCCATCGCCATGAGGAAGGTAGCGTAGGGGCCGTTGTAGATATGGCCCAGGTCAATGACCGTGACGTCGGAGAGCGGGCCCTGCGTGGTGCTGGACATCAGTTGCCCTTGAAGTTCGGCGAGCGCTTGGCCTTGAACGCGGCAGCACCCTCATGTACGTCACTGCTGGTCTGCAAAAGGCGGTTGGTCATCTGCTCCCAGCGTAGGCCGGTATGCAGATCCATGTCGGAAGCGCGGATGGCCAGCTCCTTCGCGGCCTGCACCGCCAGCGGCGCGTTAGCGGCAATCTTGCGTGCCACCGCCATCGCAGCTGGCACAACCTCGGCCAGCGGTACGACGCGGTTGATCAGGCCCCAGCTTAAGGCCGTCTGAGCGTCCATCTGGTCTCCTGTCAGCAGCCACTCCATAGCGATCGGGTAGGGCAGTTGCGACAGCACGCGCTGCGTTCCACCGTTGCCAGGCACCAGGCCGCGCTTGACCTCGGTAATGGCGAAGGTTGCATTTTCGGAGGCGATGCGCACATCGGTGGCGAAGAGCAGCGTACTGCCGCCTCCCAGGCAATAGCCATTCACTGCTGCGATGATCGGTTTCCAAACCTCTAACCCGCGGTTGAGCAGCAACTCGCGCTGCGTCAGCCACATCTGGTCCAGCGGTTGCGGCTGCGTTGTGTAGGTACGCAGGTCGGCGCCGGCACAGAATGATTTATCGCCTGCGCCGGTGATCACGGCAGCGCGGATTTCTGGCTCGTCGCGTACTCGCATCCAGGCCCTGGACAACAGGTCGTAGTGCTCGGCGTCCATCGCGTTGTGGACTTCGGGGCGGTTGATGGTGATGAGGGCGACGCCCCCGTCGATCGTCATGTCGATGGCCATAAATACCTTTCTTTAATTGAATTTTCTGAGTCCCGGGAGCAAGTCGATCGTGATGACCATGCGCTGGACTTCTGAGGGCCTTGACTCATGCGGAGCATACGCAACTCGCGGTACAAATACTAGATAGGCAATTCGAGTGTCATCCCCATGGCGTCCAGTATCTGCATGCAGCTATCGACCACACGCGAAAAAGCATCGGTGACGAATACCTTGGCCAAAGACGAATCAATCTTAATCCTGAATCCGTGACTTAGGGAGCATCTGCAAAAGTAACCCAGTTGAGGGTCTCGTGCGTTAAGTTCAGATAAAACAAATCAGCCTTGCCACCACCGGATTCGAACTTGTCACCAAACGCACACGCATGCGTGAATTTCTGGACGAGATGAGCTTGGTGATTCCTTGGCCACAGTTGCTGTGGCTGATCGCTCCTGATGCACCTGCTGGCAAGAAGGGACGCCCGCCGTTTACCACCAGGTGATGCTTCGCATTCATTTGTTGCAGCAGTTCTTTGGGCATTCCGACCCGGCCATGGAAGAGGCTTTGCATGACATCCCGCTATACCGCGAGTTTGCCAAGCTCGATGAAGGTATCACCCGGTTGCCCGACGAGAGCACCCCTAAGGGGCCGTTCTTTTGCGGCGTGCTGAGTTTTGAGCGTCCTATTCGGTCGAGGACTTGCCCACGAAATGAAGCGCAGCCAGACTGAGCTTTTCGCCGACAACGATGCCCGCCGTCTCTGCCAGCTGATTGACACGAGAGATACGGCCGTGATCCCACATATCTTGGGCATCGCCTATGCGTGCGCTGTTGTGCGATATGCAAGCGGCAGGAACCCCACTGTCCTCGAGCATTGCCAGGGCCGCGATGCCAGCTTCATCTTTACCTATTCCTGCATCGTTGAAGAACACCAGTGCCAGAGGGACTTCGAGCGCAAACCGTGCGGAGCTTATCCCGCCGTGCGATGCCGAAACCACGATCTTTCCCTGGTCGGCGGCCTCGACCTCGGTGATTGAATCAACTAGCAAAATAGCAGGGGTCTGCTTGCTCCCAGTAATTCCATGTTTCATGTTTTGTCCTGCATCGCCGGCAGATGCAGCAACGTCTTGTCAGTTTATATGTGGATGCACACGCGAGTAATGGGATCAGTAGGATTCCTCTCTTTGGGTTGTCAGTCAGAACGCTAGCTCAGAGAGCTAGGTATGGCATTGATCATTTGGCAAGCGCACTGGACGCGGCTTTCGTGGATTTCCTACATAAAGGGCATGCCCTGTAGTTCACGCCAATTGGTGGTAGAGTTTGCGCGCAAGCTAAACAACGGCCTTATAGGAGGAAAACCCTTGAATGCACTATCCCGCATCCTGACCCTCACCGCGCTGTCGGCCGCGGTGCCTTTGGCGCTCGCGCAGCAGGAAATCAAGCTCACCATCTCCGCTGGCCATGCACCCGTTTTCCTTTGGGTCAAGCATGTTCGCGAGAGTTTCATCCCGGCCGTGAACAAGGAGCTTTCAAAGACCGGCAAGCATAAGATCGTCTGGACCGAGGCATACGGAGGCACGCTCGCCAAGATCGGCTCGGAGTTGGAAACCATCGAACAGGGAATTTCGGACATGGGCATCGTCGCCACGGTGTTCCATCCTGCCAAGATGCCGCTGCAGAACGTTACCTACGCGACTCCGTTCGGTCCGACCGACCCGCGCGTCATCACCCGGATCATGAACGACCTGCACCAGAAAGTTCCGGCGCTCACCAAAGCCTGGGCAGACCACAAGCAGGTATACCTGACTGGGTTCGGCACCGACGACTACGGCATGGTGACAAACTTCCCTCTGGCAAAGTTCGAGGACTTCAACGGCCGCAAACTCGGCAGCGTGCCGGTGGCGCTGCCGTGGATCAAGGGCTCTGGGGCGGTTGGAGTGGTTAGCAACATCCCGGCCTACTACAACGACATCAAGTCGGGTGTTTATTCCGGAGCGCTGACATTCGCCTCCGGTGCGGTGCCGGCCAAGCTCTGGGAGGTAGCACCCAACTACGTCCAGGTTGGCTTCGGAGCCATGTATGCCGGTGGACTGACGATCAATAAGGCGCGCTGGGACAAGCTACCCAAGGAAGTTCAGTCTGCGATGCGTGTCGCGGCAGAAGAGTTCAGCTCGGCGTACCACAGGGAACAGTTTGTGCAATCGGTTCGCTCGCTCGATACTTACCGGGAAAACCGCGGCCAGATCCTGCAGTTCGCCCCGGCGGAGAAGGTAAAACTCGCCAAGGCCATCGAGAACCCTACCAAGGCCTGGGCTGCCAATGCTGAGAAGATCGGGCAGCCCGCGCGCGAGGTGCTGCGCGCGTACATGGACGCGGTGCGCGCCGAAGGCATCAAGTTCGCACGCGATTGGGACAAAGAATGAGAAGCTTCTCGCCGCTTGGCGTTCTCACATCGGTGATGAACGCGTTCGGGACTGGCTTGGTTCTGCTCGTCATGCTGGTTATCCTGGGCGACGTTCTGGGCCGGTACTTCCTCAACCGGCCGCTGCCGGGAACGCCGGAAATCGTTTCAATGTCGATTGCGGTGATCGTGTTTTTGCAGTTTCCAAGCACGCTGCGGGCCGGCCGGGTGATCAATTCCGACGGTTTCCTCGACCTGGTCGGGCGCCGCTCGATCCGCTATGAGCAGTGGCTGCTCGGCTTGTATCACCTGGTGGGCGGCGTCATGTTCAGCGTGGTGTGCTTGAACGTGCTCCCCCTCTCTCAAGAATCGTTTTCTAACGGCGACTACTACGGTATGCCGTCAGTCTTCACCTTTCCGAGGTGGCCGGTTTTTTCCGTCATCACGTTCGGCTGCGCAGTCATGGTGCTTCAATACGCTGTGCTCGCGGGGCAGTACTTCCGCTCGGGCGCAAAGCGCGAACGCCTGTTCGAGGTTGATCCCGCAAACAAGGTGATCTCCTGAGCCCGCTGGAGATCGGCATTGCCGGCTTTGCCGCGCTGACGCTGCTCATCTACCTGGGCATGCACATCTCCACCGCTCTGCTTCTGGTCGCCTTCGTAGGGACCGCGCTGGTGCGGGGAGACTGGGACATTGCCGGCACCATGCTCGGTCAAGCTGCAACCGATTCCATCGCCGAGTACGAATTTGGGACGGTACCCCTCTTCGTCCTGATGGGTTTCTTTGTCATGGTCGCGGGCGTTGGGCGCGATGCCTACTTAGTGGCCCACCGCATGCTGCATCGCGTGCCTGGCGGCTTGGGACAGGCCACGGTGGTCGGCAACGCCATCTTCTCGGCGATCACCGGCATCACCGTTGCGGCAGTTGTGCTCTTCACCAAGATCGCGGTTCCCGAAATGCTCAAGCGCGGCTATCACCCACGCCTGGCGGTGGGAATCGTCGCCGGTTCTGCCATGCTAGGAATGCTGATCCCGCCATCGGTGCTGATGATCATCTATTCCGTCATTGCCGACATCTCGATTGGCGACATCTACAACGCTGGCCTCATTCCCGGCATCATCCTCTCGGTCGCGTTCATGGGCACCATCTACGTTATTGCGCGCCTCAAGCCGGAGTGGGTCGGCTCGAACTCCACACCGGAAGTCGCGGCCGAATCCATGCGCCACCTCGGAAGCCAGCTAGCGCCGATCCTGTTCCTGGTAGCGCTGGTGCTGGGCGGGATGTATTTCGGCCTGTTCACCGCTACCGAGGCAGGAGCAGTGGGTGCGGCCGGCGCGCTGGTGGTCGCGCTGGTTCGTCGCTCGCTCACGCTGCGCGTGTTTTGGAACGTGCTCATCGACACCGGCTATGTGACCGCATCTCTGATCCTGATCATCGCCTCCGCCGCCATGTTCAGCCGCTTCCTAGCGATGTCGGGGCTGCCTGGCTACCTCGGCGACTGGGTGACCCAGCAGCAGTACACGCTGCTCACGGTGATGATTGTTTACATCCTGATTCTGCTGGTGCTTGGCACCGCGCTCGACTCTACTTCCACGCTTTTGATCGCAGTACCGGTGTTCGCGCCGATTTTCAAGATGCTGGGCGGTGACCTGGTCTGGGTCGGCATCATCACCATGATCGCGATCGAGGTGGGCCTGATCACACCTCCCCTGGGCATGTCGCCCTTCGTTGTCAAGGCATCTCTTGATCGCGACGGACTGGGCCAGGGCATTACCCTTTACGACATCTACAAAGGCGCCTTTCCCTTCGCAGTGGCGGCTCTTGCGGTCATCGCAGCAATCGTCGCGTTTCCCAAAATCGCTTTGGTGACTGTGTGAAACAAACACGCACCTTTTCAGTGGCAAAACCTGTAATTCTTTAGGAGTAACTGATGAAAAACGCAGCAGCAGTGGGTCCGTCATGCGCCTGACCAGTGAAACCTTTCAGGACATGGGCAGGATGCCCGATGAGTGCGCCTTCGGACTGCTCGGACCGGACAAGGAGTACGTGTGGGGACGCAACCTAAATCCTCACCTTGCTTGGTCGGATCTGCCGAGCGGCACGCGCTCCCTTGTGCTGATCAACGACGACCTCGACGTGCCGGTCAAGCTCGATACCTTCAATAAGGAAGGCGCAGTCGTATCAAAGAGCCTTGCTCGTCGCACGTTGTGCCACTGGGTGCTTGTCGACCTAGCGCCCGAGGGTCCACCAATTGCGCTCGGCGAGTTCTCGCGCGATGTAACGGTGGGCGGTAAGCCGGGGCCGCAGGCTACGCGCGGAACGCGTCAGGGAATCAACGAATACACGGCGTGGTTCAAGACAAACGAGAAAATGCGCGGCGACTACTATGGCTACGATGGCCCGTGCCCGCCGTGGAATGACGAAATCTCACACCGCTACGTGTTCACCCTGTATGCGCTGGAAGCACCGCGGCTCGACGTGGAGGGGCGTTTTGACAAGGAAGCCGCGCTGGCCGCAATAAAGCGCACGCGAGTGCTCGGCGAAGCCTCAATAACCGGGCTCTATGCCCTGAATCCCAGCCTGCACAAAAAGTAAATGGGGCGAAATAGGCGACCAGAGAAAACAAGCGGACAGGGTAGCCCATTCGCCAAAATTCATGAACCCCCAACCCTGCGAGATCTGGGACTCATGATTAATGTTGACGCTGATCACTCAGTCAAATTGACGCTTATCTGGTTCGAGTCCGGCTTGTGTCGGTGAACTTTTGCCTTTTTCGGTTAATGCCCCGCGCGAGTCGTTGAAGTTTTGGGGTCAAAATAGCGAGGTCAAAACCTGAATAGCTGCCCCGATGCCCGTCCAGTTTTATTATGTAACTCCATCACAATTACACGAAATATTACACGGTTTTATTTAATATTGATAAGTTATTGATTTTTATAGAAATTCGACGAGCCTGGATTTCTGTTAATCCTTGACGAGCCGTCGGTGGGTCTGTCACCCACTGCTAGTTGAGGAGATGTTCAGCCTCATCAGAAAACTCAATGCCGAGGGCCTGTCCATCCTGCTGGTAGAGCAGAACGTCATGCAGTCGATGGAGATCGCCAGCCGGGCTTTTGTCCTGGAGCACGGGTGACCTGCCCCCACTTACCATACCAATGATTAGTTGGAAGTCTAGGTCAAGATTAATCTAAATTTGAATTGATGGATTCATCTTCATTGGCAGCGCGCTGCCGATGAAGGTGGGCGAACTCAGCAGGTAAAACTCTTCCAACGCTGCTATGTGGTCTGACCTGGTTGTAATCTTGTTTCCAGATCGAGGCCGCATTACTTGCTTGTTGCAATGTCTCAAACCAGCTCTCATTGAGGTGTTCATCCCGAAACTTCCCGTTGAAGCTCTCGATATAGCCGTTTTGCATTGGGCGACCTGGCTGATCAAGATGTGGCGAATGCCATGCTTTTGTGCCCATGCCATGAACACCCGACTGGTGAACTCCGGACCGTTATCCGTTCGCACCTTATGGGGGTAGCCCCTGAACACCGCTGCCCGATCCAACAAGCGGGTCACATACTCACCCGAGATTCCAAAGTCCACAGCAATGTCAACGCATTCGTGGCTGAAGTCATCGGCCACCGTCAAGTACTTGAGCCTGCGTCCATTACTCAAGCTGTCAGACACAAAATCCATGCTCCACACCTCATTGACCGCCTTAGCCAGTTGCAACGGTACCTGCTCATTGAGGGGCCGCTTGGCCTTCTTGCGTTTGCGCACAGCCAGATTGGCTTCACGGTACAAGCGGTATACCCGCTTGTGATTCACACCAGGAAAGTCCCCGCGCAACAAGTCATGCACGCGTCGGTAGCCAAACCGGCGTCGTAGATGGGCAATATCAACGATTCGGCATCGCAGTGCCTGGGTTTGTTCACTGGCAATAGGCGGGTTACGGAAACTGTCTCTGCTCAGCCCCACAAGTCGGCAGGCGCGGCGCTCGGAGAGTTGAAACTGTTCAATCATCTTGCCGATCGCCTCGCGCTTGACCTGCGGGGCTAGCGCTTTACCCCAAATACGCCTTTGAGGGCATGAATGTCCAGGTGGGCCTCAGCCAGTAATTTCTTCAGCTTGGCGTTCTCTGACTCAAGTTCGCGAAGCTTGCCAGCGTCTGAGGCCTGCATGCCGCCGTACTTGGCGCGCCATTTGTAAAAAGTGGCATCGCTAAAGCCGCCGCTACGGCACAACTCCTTGATTGGCATGCCAGCTTCGGCTTGCCTCAAGAACCCAATGATCTGTTCGTCGGTAAATCTGCTCTTCTTCATGTCCGTCATTCTCCATGGTGACAGACTTCACTAACTCTACGTTGGTACGGCTGGCGGGGGGCAGGTCACGGGCGCATCGCCATGGAAGGCGCTGCGCCCACCTTGTTGGACAGCCCAATGCTCAAAGCTTCTTATCTGGGCCTGTAATGTTGACTCAAAATGGAAAGCCCGCCACGCTGGCCCGGAAGCTGGTGGCTAGCGCCGCCGGACGATCCCACGTGCAGCCCCCAGCGATATCATCACCTGCAAGTGGGCCTGGGGATTTTGAACGGAATCGACCATCACGAGATTTGCGAGTTACCGGCCAGCACCGATCTACTTGCAGCAGTGTGGCCGTAGCTTAAACAACACTTTAATAGCGGGAGTGACCGCCGGAGCTTAAGCATTCTTCCCTGATACGCGAAGCGACGGGTGGTTTCGTCTTTGCTTTTTAGCTTCAAAGATGAACCAATTTCCTCCAACATTTAACTCATGTCACAGCCTGCCTTGAAATAAGCAACTATTCTTGTTTCATTTTAGCAAACTTGGCTATGCGCTCATATTTAGCAACCTCCTCGGCTAGGAAGCGAGGCAAATCATCTGTGCGCGACATAACGACAAAGTCCTTAAGTGCCTTGCGCTCCTCAGCAGTCCGCAGTGAGACCGCCAGTGCATCCTTAAGTTTGGTAGCCAATGGAGTCGGCAGGTTTGGGGGTGCCATCAAGGCGAACCAAGCGTTAATACGTAATCCCGTCAGTGAGGAGTGCTCTGCAAGACTCGGGATCTCAGGCGCTAGGGATGACCGCTTTTCTTCGGTAATACCGAGGGCGATGAGATTGCCACTACGGATGTGCGGCAGGACACCAGATAGGACGAGGACGCCGAAGTCAATATGGTTGCCCAACAAATCAGCAACAAGCGGTGCTGCACCACGATAACCAACGTGTGTCATGGAGACGCCTGCTTGGCTTTTGACCATCTCTCCAGCCATCTGCAGCAACGTTCCCGAAGTTCCGTAACTGAATTTCGTCGGGTTCTGCTTAAGAAGATTCAGAAACTGGTTGAGATCTTTAACTCCAGACGCGTTAGACGCGACGAGTACAAGCGGTTGAGATGCAATGAGTCCCAAGGGAGTAAAGTCAGTAACTTGGTATTTGGCCGAAGCTGACATAACCCTGTTGATCGCAATATCACTGTTGGAACCAACCAACAACGTGTAACCATCCGGATTCGAACTAATGACCTTTTGCGCTGCAATTGCGCCTGTTGCGCCACTCAAGTTTTGCACTAAAACTGACACGCCTAGTGATTTAGTCATCTCTTCGGCAACAGTTCGACCGGCAAGGTCGGTGCTTCCCCCTGGGGGGTATCCCACGAGGATCGTAATTGGTCTTGCGGGATAACTTTCGGTCTGCGCTGCAACTGGCAGCGACGATAGAACGCTGAAAATTAAGAAACTCACCAAACAAGCGTTGCGGAAATTCGCAAGTAAATTACAAACAATGTGATAAGGTGTCATTGTGCTTCCTTTATTCGTCGGCGGACGTTGAATCATATGGAGGTTTACGATTCAGAGATTTATTGTCAAATCAGTATACTCTCAATTCAGCAGATACATATATGAATTGGAGAAATTCAAATGTAATACATAAGGCCAGTTCACAGGTTAATTGAAGGTGACTGCTCTTATTTGGAACCGTTCTGGGGTTCATCTTCTTACGGTTCGGCAAGACGTGTTATGCCACGATAAAAGTGAAATTGCAATTCGCTCGTATTAATGCACAATGTGAAAAAATTATTGACTACTGCACAGCACTTTTCACTTAAATGCCACTTAAACAACTGACGAAATCAATATACAAGGACTTTTTGCATGACTGATACGTTCGATTTAATAGTAGTGGGTGGTGGTATTGCTGGACTCAATGCTGCACAACAAGCTTTGAAATTAGGTCTTAGAACAGCCATTATGGAAGATAAATTCCATGGGGGATTGGTGATGAATATTAGTGATCTCGATGGGCCAATCAAGGGGTCCGGTATGGAATTGGCCATGAATTTATTGTATGAAATTCGCAATATGGGAGTCAATGATATATCCACAACTGCAACCGCTATAGTTCAAAATAATTCTGAATTTATAGTACAAAGTGATGGGGCCACTTTCTCTACTCGAGCAATAATTGTGGCATCTGGTGCAAAACTTCGACGACTTGGTATTCCTGGTGAAACGGAATTTGAAAATCGTGGCGTATCACAGTGCGCTGATTGTGATGGGCCCATGTTTCTGGATCAAGATGTAATGGTTGTTGGCGGTGGCGACTCAGCAGTACAAGAAGCTTTAGTCTTGTCTCAATTTGCTCGGGTGGTCTATTTAGTGAATCGAGGAAAAAGCTTTAGAGCCAAACCCGATCTTGTTAATCAACTTTCATTACACGCCAATATTCAGATCCTCTGGGGCAAACAAGCCGAATCACTTTATGGTACAACAGCATTGGAAACTGTCACGCTGAAAAATAACGAAGACGGATCACAACTTAGAATTGACTGTTATGGTTTCTTTGTTTACGTTGGACTTGATCCAGTTTGTGAGTTCGTACCAGAAAATGTTGAAAGGGACCCAGCCGGATTTTTATGCACAGACTCCAATATGCATACCTCCCTTCCTGGGCTATTTGCTATTGGGGCTGTGCGTTCTGGTTATTCGGGTCTTTTATCAGATGCTCAGATAGAGGGTTTTACAGCTGCTAATGTTGTCAACTCGACAATACATCGATCTTAAATCATCACCTTTTAAATCATGACCCGCTATCTACCGGTGCAGAAAAAGGTTCAAAAAATAAAAGGACTTGAAACAACGCGCATGTAAAGAGAAGATGTAATGTTAATGAATTTCAATCAGCAGTTGGCTTACGTTTAGTTGCACTTTTTTGTTGTTTCAAAATACTGTTGTGCTGACCAAGCCCAGGGGAGGGGAGCCTGACCTTTCCTGGCGTTTTAGACAAGCGGATTGGAATTGAAGCCAAAACAACATCACCGCATGTGGGATGCTGCATTCGTACAAGCATCCCTACTTCATCAAGGTATCCATCCTTGACAACTTCATCAATTGTGTTGACAGGGCCTGCAGGTACGTCGTTGGCAAGCAGGCGATCAATCCATTTATTGCGTGTTTCCTGCTGAAAGCGCTTGGCAACCAGAGCAATGAGAGTCCCTCTGTTAGAAATGCGTTTGGCATTGGTTATAAAACGAGGATCGTTAGTCCATTCAACTCGATTTAAAGCCTTACAAAATGATGCCCAGAACTTGTTGTTAGGTACCGTTACATTTAGGTGCCGATTGTCTTTTGTTAAAAAAGTACCATATGGCACCACTTGTGAGTGTAAATCTTCAGGAACTCTGCGTTCTGGAACTTTTCCAGTATTAAGGTAAACAGCTGCCAATTGACCTAGTAAGGCAAATGCTCCATCCATTAAAGAAACATTGATTTTTTGCCCCTTCCCACTTGATTGCCGCTCAATGATGGCCATCAAAATACCCATTGCCGCATTATTTGCAGCCGTTAAATCCACCAGATTAATGCCTGGTCGCAATGGAGTTCGTCCAGGTTCTCCAGTAATACTTTGAAGTCCACTAATTCCCGAAACCAAAAGGTCATAGCCTGGTCTATCGCCATACCTACTACTACGCTCATCAAATGCAGAAATTGAGCAGTAAATCAAACGCGGATTAAGTCGTCGTAAGGATTCATAGCTCAAACCAAGTCTTTTCATGACGCCAGGCCGAAAATTTTCAATCAAAACATCGACTGAAAGTATGAGTTCTTTTATTGCCTTTATTGATTCAGCATCTTTCAGGTTTAGCGATATACTTTTTTTGTTTCTATTAACACTTAGAAAAAAAATACTTTCTGTTCCTATAAATGGGGGGCCAAGCGAGC
>Ga0209355_1001642_pt1 | contig 12618 bp, 23 predicted proteins | sample LauGreSBDMM110SN_3_FD_187563 | JGI IMG/M metagenome (GOLD analysis project Ga0209355, IMG submission 187563) | Freshwater lake microbial communities from Lake Michigan, USA - Sp13.BD.MM110.SN (SPAdes) (version 2) | ecosystem: Environmental > Aquatic > Freshwater > Lake | place: Lake Michigan...
AAGATGGTTGACATTTTGATAGAGCTAATATATTATCATAATAATGATGGTTGAAGCGGAGTTTGAAAATGTCGTACATACTTTACAATCCTACGCCTGAAAGAATCAATTATAACAATCCTGTCAATTATAATAACTTGAACGCCAATAAAAGATGGGCTGAACATACTTATAACTTGATCATCCTTAAACATATTGAAACTACTACACCCGATGTACGTGAGAAAATTCAGGCAACAAAAGAAATTCTTGTCTGTAAAAAAAAGATATCTTGGTGGGAACGTCACCCTAAATTCATCGAAAAAGATGCTCTGTATGTACGCAAACAAGAATATGGGATTTGATCATGGAAAAGACGATTGAACGCTTGAAAAAATCATATAAACTCTATTATCTCGTATCATCTAATTTAAAAGGTGACAGCGATGCATATGCTGAAGAATCTGCTAATTCTTTCATTGAATACTATGATTCTTGCAATGAGAATTATAGCTGGAATGACAAGCAAGCAGTCATCGAGAATCAGATTCGTATCTTGCGAGGCCTCATAGCGATATATGATAAACCTATAGTAAGAGACACCATCACGCAAAAGACGAGATGGTGTCTCTGATACACATAACAGGGTGTAGCTCAATGGTAGAGTGCCGCACTTGGACTGCGGAGGCTTCAGGTTCGAGCCCTGATACCCTGACCAATAAATATCATGATCAGAACCATAAGGTATAACAATCATGAAACCATTTAAAGAATTTGTATCTGAAGCATATGATAAAGATTATAATCTTATCAGCACTCCAGAAAAATCTGTAAAGATGCTAATCAAAACTAGAAAATCTATCAATGCTCATGGCCGTAATGGCGGCCAAGGACATCATGCTAGAGGACAAGAATTAATGAGTCGCTATGATGAACATGCAGATTTCTTAAAAGAAAAGCATCCAGATGTATGGAAAAATTATGTTAAGAGCACAGGTCAATCGGTAGATCACAATGGAGGTGATCTTTACGCTTAAGGCAGACCCACTCGGGCTTCATGTTCGATATAATCTGCCACCGCCATATACGAAACGTGGGATGGGCTGTATATGCGGGGTTTGATAGTTTTCCTGACACAAGAAAAACTATCACCAAAGTTTATTTCGCGGTAGCTCAGTTGGTAGAGTAGGTGACTGTTAATCAAAATTACAAATCTTATAAATAGATTGTAGGAGATTAACAGATGAATTATTCAAATATTTATTATAGCATAATTGAAAATCGAAAAAAATACCCACACAATGGATATACAGAAATACATCATATAGTACCTAAATCGTTAGGTGGTACAAATGATAAAGATAATTTAGTAAATTTATCTGCTAGAGAACATTTTATATGTCATTTATTATTAACAAAAATGCATTTAGAAGATACTCCTAATTATTATAAAATGATAAAAGCTTTTATGATGATGCTTCTCTGTAAAAGTGAAAATCAACAAAGAGTTATGACTTCTAAAAGATTCGAATCTCTTAGGATAAAATTTAGCGAAGCACAAAGTTTATCACAAACGGGTAAAAATAATTCTCAGTTTGGTAAAACAAAATCATTAGAACTACGAAAAAAAATTAGTGATAGGACCAAAGAATCCCTATCTGCAAAAGGTCTAGGTGAGAAAAAGAAACTGAAGAATCAAAAAAGTATTGATGTTAAAAATAAACGAAAAAAAGATATTGACTTATACAGAGAATACTATATAATATATAAAAATGTTGGGTTTGATGAGTTTGTCGTACAAACAGGATATGATAAATCAAAGCCTAACTTAGTACAAAGATTTAAAAAATTACTACCTGAATTTAAACCACAAAACGGTAAAAAACGAGGCAAGTAATTTTATTCCCAGGAAGCCGAGCATGGTGCATGGCCCTGCCTGTTAAGCAGTGATTAGGTGGGATCGTTACCCACACTGGGAGCCAATTTAAACATGAGAGAGAATTATGAAATATATTGTTGACATTGACGGCACGATATTTAATACTGAAGGTAACGACTACGAGAATAGCACTCCTATCTTGGAACGCATCGCTCACATCAACTCCTTGTTTGATCAGGGTAATGAGATCCATTATTGGACAGCAAGAGGTAGCTCGAGCGGTAAAGATCATCTTCCACTTACTATCAAACAACTCAATCAATGGGGGTGTAAGTATACTACTGCTAATGTCGGCAAGCCTGTATATGATATATGGATCGATGACAAGGCGCAGAATGACAAGAGTTATTTTGATAATGTTTTAAACGTTGGAATTTTAAATTTCCATAACGAGACAGATTAATACAATTAGCCCCTATAGCTCATTAGGTAGAGCAGTTGCTTTGTAAGCATCAGGTGGTCAGTTCGAATCCGACTGGGGGCACCATAATCGAAATGTCGGTTCACCGGACGATAGATAGCGCGCATCCAAGCTGCTTGGGTATAATGCAAAGGTGTTAGGATTTAGGTGATTGTTCCTTAAACAATCACCACAGAATTTACAAGGATATACCGGCCACGCCTCTCATTCAGAACGAAGCGCAACAGGCATACTGGAATTGACCAGTGAGACTCCTGAGTCAACGGTATCTATATTGAGGAGGTGGTGGAGCGGTCCAACACAAGAGACTGCAAATCTCTAAAGCCGTGAGTTCAAATCTCACCCTCCTCTCCATCATTGGTCCATTACAGGACTGTGGTTTAAATAATCTGCTTGACATTCTTTTAAAAAGGTTCTATAATTAAAACAATGACAACCAACACAGGAACACACACTATGAACAATTATGAAGAATTTTTAATGCAAGACGATCACCTTCAAAAGTCGTATATTGAAACTCGAATTAAATATATTAAAAAATATGAGGGGATTGATACAGTTCCTGTAATTTGGCATGGCGAAATACTTAAAGATTATTATATGGATATGTCTGGACAAATATATAGCACCTTAAGGTGTATTTTCGGCGTAAAAATAAATTATTCTTATAATCGATGGGATCCTAGAGATTATCCTAAAGCATGCTTCCGTATCAAAGGTCACGGAAAAACAATTAAGATTCATCGTCTCGTAGGACATACTTTAGTTCCTTATACAAAACCTTCATGCATTTCTGAAAAAAATTGGATGAAAACGCCACAATCAGTAAAAGCATTGATTTTTAAAGATGCAATGGAATTAAATCATATCGATTGTGATCATGGAAATTATCATCCTTCAAATCTTGAATGGTCAACAAGAACTGAAAATCGTGAAGCATACCACAATCATCCTGACCGTAAAACTTATGGTCATTACAATAGAGATTTCTTGAAAGAAGTCGCATGATAGAGAATAACATAATGGAGCAATCACGATGCAATCGGACTGTATTTACTAGGTGGCTTACACACCATAACAAAAGTATACACTGTATACTCATTATCTAAATTTGATATACTACCTAACTTAGATAGATGGTGGTTTATGAAAGAAATAAAAAATGAACCAGACGGTATGTATTATGATCACCGTACTATGTTTGTCAAGATAAAAACAAAGGTCCGTGAATCAGCAGGTGTAGATACTCGTCTGTCTAACGAGTGAGAGGGGATCGATACCCCTACGGATCGCCATTATAAATACAGTATGACAACAGAACAAACAAAAGAAGCAAACAGATATTTTTGGATAATCAAAGGTCACCTTATCCCAGAAGGTTGGTCAGATATCGATATCGAAGAGATATCATCTAACTATTTCAAAAGGATCTGGGGCAACCATGAAGCAAGCTTCCGTGAGGAAGGTTTTGAAGAAGCATGGTCCAGAAGAAATATCTCGGAAGTGTTACGGTAGCACATCAGTCTCCAAAACTGAGAGCCTAGGTTCGACTCCTAGTCGGGGTGCCATTTATTGGAAAGATTGTCATGAAAAGATTACTTCTCTTATTACTATTATTTCCGACTAGCTCACATGCAGAACAACAGATAGAGCAAGGACCGCTTGAATGGGGTCCTTGCTATTCACGTTTGCATCAGTTCGAGCATAAAGTTGTGGAATACGAATATAACAGCTGGGATGTAAAATCTGATTGGAAAAATCAGAGTCAGAAATCTGCCTCGATCACTGCAATCAGCAAGAATGATGTTAAAGTGAGTGTTAAAATATCCTGTACAGGCGGTCAGTTCATTGTAGAAAGAAACTGGTGATTAAACTTTTTTAACAATTCGTCTTACAGGTTTCTTTTTCCTGACAGCTCTGACGGGTTTCTTTACTATATGCTCTTTATGCTTGAGAGCGATAACAAGCAAGATTAAACTGACATTTATCGTTGTGATCAATGACCATTCTACTGTCTTGATAAAATGATCGCTAGCATTCAAACGACTCATGACCACCTTAGAAAATTTAGCTGAGGTGTCCATGATCTCAGATTTATATTTCTGATATTCCATGCCAAAGACAAGATCGATTGCTTTAGCTTCTTGATCTTCTATGTTCTGTGTCTTGCCTTCACGGATGTCTAATATTATCTTGAATGCTTCAGTCTCACGAACAGCAAGATTGTTGCTTTGTTTGACTGCCTGCTCATATACTTCTAGTTCTTCTTTGGTATAATCCAATTCTCTCACACGATCTACGAAGCTGATCTTGCGTCCGTCATCGCTAACAATCTCACCTGCTCTTGCCTTGAGGATCTTTTCAAACTGCTCTCTCCATACAGGATTCTTTGTAGCAACATAGTATCGAGCATTGTTTGTCAGATCGTCTGAGCTCTGGCTCATTAGATGTCCGAAAGTGATAGAAGTCATTATCAGATTTTGATTCTTGTCTTTCTCCATGTTGGTATGAAGGAAACCAAGACTGCAAACAAATATCAATCCTGAGATGATATACGGAAGCTGTTTAATCTCAATAAATTTATCAAATATTTTCATTTCGCTGATCCTAATAATGTTGATATCACTTGTTTTATTTCTTCTTGGTAGTTTGTTAAAATAAGCATGAGTATGCCGCCAATGCCCATCAAGTTCTTGTTAGAACTTGTTGGTTCTGGCTGTCGTCTTCTTGTTGTTTTTCTTGTTGCCATTTATATCAATACCGTGTATAGTTGATTCGATATATTTATAGGATACACTAATGAACAAGAAGATCAGTAGATAAGGATACGTTAGCATTTTAAACTAACATAAATATGGTATGTTATTATAATGGAGACAGCTGTTATGGAAGATGTAAAAGTTCAAATTGTCAATTATGATGAAGAATATCACACGTTGACTGTTTTCTTTAGTAAAACAATCGACGATCTCACATATGAAACTCAACATCTTTGTTATGATGTATCTCAGTATCACGATATTGATATCGATAGCATGATACAAAACATAGCTAAATCAGCACCCGATCTTATCAATGAACAGATTAGAAAAAGAATGTTAAACAACAACATAGAAAAAATCAATGATTTTAAATCGTTAATCGGAACACAATTAAATGTTAATGTGGAAATCACTGATAATAGTATAGATCAAAGAACCGGCGAGGATCTAGAAGTCATCGTATGAAATTAATCGGAGCTTTTGCTGTGTGTAAAGGGTTTGCTATGTGTAGGGGTCATATGACCTCTAACGAAACATATTCTTATACACAAGAAGATACAAAAAATGATGCTAAATTTAGTCAGATAATTTATGTAATAGAAGGCAGTGGAATTCTTTTCGATCACGACAACAATAGAGTTGGAAGTTCTGGTTCTAATGAAGTTAATGATTTGAGAGAATTCTATGGCAAACCTTATAAATTTATTTCAGGATCTAAAGGTGCTACCTGGATATGCATAAATCCTTTTCCTGCTGATAAATTTTTTGATGTAAGATTGATCAAACAAAATCTAAATGAAATTATCGTAGGTAGTGAAAAAGAAAATGTTATTGTTTGTGTTAAAGGTTCAATAACTATTAATGATAAAAAGATAGAGCAATTTAAATATGCACGGATCTTAAATGATAAAACTGCAAATATTGTTATTGATTCTGATTCATCAGCTCTTCACTTAACAAGATAAGAGGAAATAATGGCACCATTACCTAGTTCAGGTCCTATTTCATTACAGATGATATATGATGAATTTGTCAGCAAAAGGACAAATGGCAATGGATATGAGCTGGACGATTATAGGGGTTCGATATATTGGTTAGCCGACTATCCTTATACTCAAGGTTCATTCAGCACATCTGGTAATTTAAATATCAGTGAATTCTATGGTAAAAGAGCAACCGATCCGGTAACGCCGGGATCTATAAATTACGATAACGGTTCTGGTACAATAAGCACACCTCCTTATAGACAATATGTAAAAATAGAAGCATGGGGTGGCGGTGGCGGTGGTGGTCCAGCCATATATGGTTGGGATGGCGGAAGAGCTGATCATCCATTAAATAACGGTACTAATGGAGGAACCACATCGATATCTTTAACACATATTGGTGGCAGCACATCGATGACTTCTACTGGAGGAGTTGGCGGAAGTTACGGATTTCGCAGAGGACCTAAAAACGGATCTGGTGGTGCTAATGGAACAGGATCTATCTCAAGTGCTATTGCCAATAAAACAACATCAAGTGGTGTTGGAGGCGGAGGCGGAGAAGCTGGAAGAGGAAGTTCTGGAGGAGCCGGAGGACGTGCAGGATCACCTGGAGGAGCTGGAGGAGCGCCCGGAAGTAATTCAGGAAACGGTAACCCCGGAGGAGCTCCTGGCGGTGGCGGTGGCGGCGGCGGGTTTTCAGATGGAAAAAAGAAAGATCCAAGTTGCGCTGGCGGTGGCGGTGGTGGCGGTGCTGGATATTCGAGAGTTACATTTACAAGATCTAATCTTGCACCAGGCACTCGGATAAATTATTCTGTAGGTGCAGCAGGTGTTGGTAGACCAGGTTCATCAGGAACCGGCAGCAGCGGTAATGGCGGAACAGGAAGATTTAAAATAACATGGGATCAATAGTGACAGATATAAAAATACTTGTTGTGCATAAGAATACGAAGGTCTCAGATATCATCGAGAAAGCATTGAATGATGCAGGATTCGCTGATATAGATACTTCATCAGATGCTAGCAATGCCCTCGATAAGATGCGTGCTGATAGATATGATCTCGTGATGATGGATTGTGTAGAATATCTCGCAGAAAGATTAAATTTCCTCAAGATAGTTCGTGAAGATGTCGATCTGAAAGACATCAAGTGTATGATGATGTTTGTTGACATGGACAGGAATCTGTTTGTCGGTGCGCTTGAAGCTGGCGCAGATGCATATATCCATATGCCATATGATCCTGTCAGATTGAAGAAAGCTATAGATAAGATATTTAATATGGTCCCGTAGCTCAACTGAATAGAGCACATCGCTACGAACGAGAAGGTTAGAGGTTTGAGTCCTCTCGGGACCTCCATATATAATAACAATGCGGCTGTAGCTCAGTGGTAGAGCATCTCGTTGCCAACGAGAATGTCGTCGGTTCGACCCCGATCAGCCGCTCCAACAAATAGAGGTGACCGTGTCTTTTATAAATGCCAATATTCCACCTATAGAATGTTTTGTCAGATCAAATTTTTTACAAAACAGACCTCATAAATTTGAAAAAGATGATACCTATTTGCCAGTTGTCATAATAGGTGTAGCATCTGTACCTCATCGTGCGCCCCTCTTTCATTTTATCATGGAAGATGGTGGTCTGTGGTGGAGAATGCCTATCCATGCATTTTGTTCTAGAGAAGATACACCGCAAGAAGAACTTTATAATCTAGTACTCTGGGATTCTTTTTCACCCTATATCGCGGTGAACAAATATGATTTCTTATCAGAAAAAGTTATGTTGTACTATGATAGGAATCGTAAAGAAATAAAGGGCAAGTATCTTTTTACTCTCGATTGGGTTCAGGCTGACTCAAATATTTTAGATGTCGGATTTTCACAGGTTCCAGGTCAACACAAGTGCGGCCATGTCATACAGCTTGATAATGGTAACTTTGCTATCCAACCAAACAACAGAGTAAAGGCATTCGAACCATCATTTGTTACAAAATGGGGTAACAATGTAATAGACAGAAAATTAGGAACGGAATATTGGTCTGTAGAAAATCAACCAAGGTGGATCTTATCTGATGATGATAGATTCGAATACGAGTTCAATCAAGTGGGAGAGTAGGATGATTAGACAACAGATGAATATCGAACAAGTGGCTAAGTTTATCAATGCTCAGACACCTGAAACAAAGATCTACATCGGCGGAGATTCTGAACGTTTTATGCTTGACAATGTATGGCATGCCGATTATACTTTAGCTATAGTGATCCATTATGATGGCAATCGTGGATGTAAGATATTCGGTGAAGTTGTTCGTGAGAGAGATTTCGATCAGCAAAAAGATAAACCTCGTATGCGTCTGATGAATGAAGTATATAAGATCGCTGAATTGTATATGAAGTTGGCAGAAGTGTTGGAGGATCGCATCGTTGAAGTACATCTTGATATTAATCCTGATGAGCATCACGGCTCTAGCTGTGTCATCAATGAAGCAACGGGATATATTCGAGGTATGTGCAATGTGGTTCCTCTTGTTAAGCCAAACGCTTTTGCTGCTAGCTATGCTGCTGATAGGCTAAAGGTTATATTAGCAGCTTAAAATAAATTATCATGTAGAAATAGGAGAAGTGAAATGACATCGATAGAAGATACAGAAAAAAATATAGTTTGTTCCTTTGATTTTACAGGAAGACACATTATGGTTGATTGGTGGACTTATGCTAAAGTTCTTGAACATGAAATCGAAGTTCTAAAGAGTCAATATCAAGATCATGACACAGGTCATCTTAGAACAGCTGTTAGTGTTCTCGAACATCGTGTAAAAGATTTACGTAATAATAAATAGTATATTCCGTAATATAAACACAAGGAAATTAAAATGGCGGCTATTAGAATCACTTATCAATCAAATACAGCTGTAGAAAATCAGTGGGCAGTCACTGAAGTCGGCGGTGCATCATATACTGCTGAGACATTGACTATCGATGTTCCTAGCTGGTCGCTTGTTAATGACGATGGCCATTTTATCGAATGTAATGGTCAAATTTCTAAAGAAGAAAACTCTATCAGCATTCGTAGAGAATAAGAAGAGATTGCGGGTGTAGCTCAATGGTAGAGCAGCAGCCTTCCAAGCTGAATACGAGGGTTCGATTCCCTCTATCCGCTCCAAGATTCAACAGGCAGTGTAGATTCACGGCTTAGGTGTAAGTACTCATTTGGTGGTACCTCTGAGAACCTAGGCGAGGTCGGGTGAGTACAATTATTATTGGGTGGCAATCCCACGCCGATAATAAAGAAAGGCTCTTAACCTTGGAAACCCGGACACTGAAAAGAGGATGCATACTCGTTCCTGTTGAATGATGTTAGAGGGATTGTAGGTAGTGACCTGTAATTTCGGATATCGATCCGATGACTGGGCAACCTTCACATTTTATTGGGGTGCTAGTGATAACGGGAGCACGGTAGCTTTGCAAGCTTCAAGACAGGGTTCGATTCCCTGGCATTCCACCAATATAAATAACAGGTAATATTTTTTTATGGAGGCTACGATGGATGAAGAATTTTTTGGCGCAATTAAGTTGGTAGCATTTAACTATGATCCTGTAGGTTTTATGGCATGTGACGGTCGTATTCTAAATGTAAATTCAAATCAAGCTCTTTATGCTCTTCTGGGTAATAATTTTGGTGGTGAGCTTGGTAAGACATTTGCTTTACCGAAATTAGAATCCCCTATGAAGGGTACTCATTACATCATCTGCGTCAATGGTCTCTGGCCTTCGCGTGCTGATTGATGTTTAAGTTATTAGATCTCTGGGCTGATTGGTGTGGTCCTTGTAAACAAATGGCGCCTGCTGTCTATGAAGCAGGCGAAACATTCAAAGATTTTTTGACTATTGAAAAACTCAACATCGATATAGACATTGAAATAACAGAAAAATATAGAGTCAGGGCTGTACCTACATTGATCATATTAGATGAGAATGGCAAAGAAGTTGCTAGGAAAATAGGTTCTATGCCTAAGTATAAATTATATGAATGGATTGAATCTACTGTATTAGGATATAGAAATGGAAATGAAACATAACGGATATTTTATTGCTGCAATCACTGCAGGTTCTTTGCTGATGTATCTAGCTGTTAACGATCAAATAACTGATTCTGTCACGCAGACACCTAACCCAAACATCGAGAGGTCTAATCTGATCAATGGTCAGGTTCCTCCTAACATACCTACTAAGACGATGTTTGAATCTCGCATCCTTACTGAACCTCAGACTGATGCTAAAGGTAAAAAGACAGGGATGGTATTGGTCACGAGCAGATCAGTAAGGGATACAGGAACACGTTCTCCTATCCATGTCCATCCTTTTGGCGGACAGACGTGTGTAGTGTCTGGTGAGATGTCGTTGTATCTAGATGGCGAATCTGAGATTAAAGTTGCGGGTCCTGGAGATTGTTATTACATGCCTCCGGGTCGTAGGATGTCAGGTGTTAACTCTGCGGACACTCGGACGATCATGATCGATACTTTCGTTGTTCCAGCAGGAGATCAAGTCTGGATCGTAGTAGAGCCTGGGATGGAAGATGCTCAGAATCAATTTGATAAGCTGTTTGATACAAGAGAGCATATTCACTAAACAATATGCCCCACTGGCCCAACTGGTTAGAGGTGCTTGCCTTAGAAGCAAGAGGTTCTCCGTTCGAATCGGAGGTGGGGCACCAATATAATGCCACTTTAGTTCAATGGTAGAACATTGGTCTGTGGAACCAAGTACAGCAGTTCGATTCTGCTAAGTGGTGCCATAAATTAAGTCGTTAGGAGGGCTATTATGAATAAAAAAGGTCAGCATGTAGTTCCGAGTGATGAAAAATGGAGCGTGCGTAAGGCTGGTTCAGCACGTGCTTCGGGTGTTTATGACACTCAGAAAGAAGCTGTGGATCAAGCAAGAAGAATTGCACAAAATCAGCAGACTACGCTTTATATTCACGGACGGGATGGGCGTATCAGGGAGCGAGACAGCTATGGTAAAGACCCTCATCCACCAAAAGGCTAAAGATGACAGCCACTTTAGTTCAATGGTAGAACATTGCAGCAGTTTGATTCTGCTAAGTGGTACCATAAATATATGTTTAGGGAGGTTATGATATGAAGAAATTTATCTTTACATTGTTAGCATTATTTCCTACAATGACATATGCACAAAACAAAAATGATTGTATGGATGCTGTAACAGCTCATAAAGGTATGGAAGAACAATACGGTGAGAAACCATTTGTCGAACTTAATGAACAGGGTATTAGACAATTAATAATATATGCTAATATGACTACAGGTACGTGGACAGTATTTGCTTTTAATCCACAAAAAAATCAGCTGTGTGCAATCACTGCCGGTAAAGACTTTAAACCTGCAGTCAGTAGGTTTGATCCTAAGCTGTGATATTTGAATTGGTGATATGATATGAAGACTGTTTTAGTCACTGGCGGTTATGGATATATCGGTTCGCATGCTATCAAAGCATTAGCAGATGCTGGGTATACAGTTGACAGCATAGATTTTAAGCAATCTTCTAATAAGATAAAAAATTATATCCGGTCAGATAGGATACGTGACATATCTAAGATGTCAAACATAGGTGGCAACTGGGGCGAGTATGATGCTGTCGTCCATCTCGCAGGATTGATATCTGTAGAACAATCAGTACAATATCCATGGTTGTATTTTAAGAATAACATCCTGGGAACGAAAAATCTGCTCGACTGTATCACAACAGATCATCTGATATTCGCATCGACTGCAGCAGCTTTCAATCCTGTATCACCTTACGCGACTTCTAAGATCGCTGCTGAACAGCTAGTCAGGAATCAGAGTAAGAATCATACGATCTTTAGATTCTTTAATGTTGCTGGCAACAACGGCGAGTTCGGCCAGATAGGAGAATCGACTCATCTGATCAGGATTGCCGCAGAGACCGCTGCCGGCAAGAGGACACATATGAATATCAATGGCACGGATTGGCAGACGCGGGATGGGACCTGTATCCGTGATTATGTCCATGTGATGGATCTCGTCGAGTGTATCATCAAAGCAATCGAAACCCCTGCTAATACTGATTATGAGTGTATCGGAAGCGGAATCGGGCATACAGTTAATGAAGTCATCGATATGATGAAAGAGATATCTGGACAAGATTTCAAGGTGATTGAATCTCCTCGAAGGAAAGGTGATACAGCAGAAGTGCTGATACCAGAACATAAATCAAAATACTTTTACGGAAATAGGACACTAGAAGAAATGTGCCTCAGTGCATATAAGATGGAATTGAAATGAGAAAAAAAATTAAAGAAAAATTTGAATTTTATAGGACTCCTCATTTTTGTGCATTGTTAGCAAAACCTTTAATGGATCCTACTTTAAGATGGTGGGAACCATGTGCTGGCGATGGGGCAATCAGTAATACGCTCGATGTTTCTTTTGCTAGCGATATTAATCCTAGGATTGATAAAATACATAAGCTTGATATTTTTTCTTGTGAT
>Ga0209355_1001644_pt1 | contig 12613 bp, 22 predicted proteins | sample LauGreSBDMM110SN_3_FD_187563 | JGI IMG/M metagenome (GOLD analysis project Ga0209355, IMG submission 187563) | Freshwater lake microbial communities from Lake Michigan, USA - Sp13.BD.MM110.SN (SPAdes) (version 2) | ecosystem: Environmental > Aquatic > Freshwater > Lake | place: Lake Michigan...
TTTTTTGCGAGTCTGCACTTCATAAGTATTTTCCGAAGGTTCTTCACCTTCACCTAAATACCTATTGTATTGTGCCATTCCTCGGTCAACTTTACGGTTTGGATGATCACGGGTGTCTTCGCCGTTGGGCATATTTATTCCTTATCTTCTTTAGATGTGTCAGTATCTCTAGCATCATCAAGCATTCCTATTGATGAAAGAAATGCAGGATGGTTTTGCATAGGGTGCCCAAAGTTAGCGTAGACAACATTGTCTACACGCCTATTTGGATGACGGGAAGTGTCTTCACCTTTTGCCATTATTTACCTTTATCTCAGTAACCATCATGAGGGGCTACATGAGCGGTGGTGTTACCGTACACTTTGTATTGTTTTCCAACAACGCCTCCCCAAGTAGCGTGGGATGGTTCTTGTTGTACTGTCAAAGCATCTGTGGAATCTCCCCCAGTGCTTTCAGCACTAAACATATGACTTCCCCCAACATTTCCCATGTATGTTCCTACCTGTTCGTATGACTTTACATGTTCCCTACTAACCTTGCGGTTTGGATGGTGAGCGGTGTCTTCGCCGTTAGCCATTGTCAGTCCTCGTATTTATCTGATGAATAACCATGATCGTCAACAATTTCGGCAGGATCTTTACCTTGGTAAGCCTCTTCCATATGAGAGTTGTCACTGTATGCAAGAGCAGAGTTATGGTTTTGAGTGTTGATGGACATTGGACGTGAGGGAGTTCCACCATGTGAACTGCGTGGGTCTCCAATTGGACGACCTCTGTGATCTGTAGGCATATTTACTTCCTTATCTCTTTAGATACATTTTACCATTTAGCGCCAACGAGGGGCGAGAGATTTCAACATAGAACGACGTTCCATGCTGATTTCTTGAGCGTCTTTTCGGCTCATGTCTCGGGGAATCCCTCGGGGACCGACTTTTCCATCATTAGTGAGGCGGACAGGTTCGGCACCTACTGGAGCAAACTTTTTACCCTGTGCTTCCATCTCTAAAGCAGTGAAAAGGTTGAATTCATCAGGCCAAATGTAGTCACTCTGATTAATCCTTTCACCTTTGTGAACACCACGGCTGTACTGCCGAGCGTTCATACGGCTTAAAGAACCAAGGATCTTGTCTTGACGGCGGTTAGCCGACATAGTGCCAAGGTAACCATCAGGGTAGTTAGTGTCAGGCTGTGAACGGTACCCCGACAATTGGGAGTCTTTGGCGTTACGGAAGACTGGGGCAGGACCGTAAGCAACTGCTGTGCCAGCCCCCGGGGCTTCTGAAGGGCTATTCCAAGAAGTAAAAGTAGGTGTCTGTTGTGACATTAGATGTTTACTTGTCCAATACCGCTAGGTGAGAAACCACCAATAGCATCAGCGCCAGTTGGTTCAATAGGGCGAATACGGTAACGAGCACCGCCACGCTCACCAATCAAACGATTAGGTGTCCGCATTGTTACTGCGGGCTGTACTTTCTTCTTTTTAGCCATTACCCGCCAAATTCGTCATCTCGGTGCAAGTTGCCACTCCATGTAGGCTTTTCCCATTTATGTGACATACGTTGACCTGAACTATAATCAACTCCTCCGAAGAAACTTGCCGTTCCCGCTTTTTCATCATGGTGAAAACTTGCATCGGATACGGAATATTGTGGTTTATGGTCATTACTGTAGGTTGTTACGTCATGGCGACCTTCTTTACCTGCAGTAGGGGTTGTCCTAACGTACCCACCACCTTTTAGTAAGTAGCGCCCACGACCTGATGGTGCAGAAGCAGCACCAGATTGTGGAGACATAGTTTCTTTAGAATAATTGCCACCACTAGGCCGATTTGAAGATGCGTCCCTAACCCACTCGTCAGCACCATTGTCGGCAGGTTGGGATGGTGCGGGGGCGCCATCACCTGCGTAAGGATAATCATTACGTCCTGAATAATGGTTTGAACCTGCACCGCCACGAATTTTGTTAAAAATGCCCATGATTACCTCTGTATCGGTTTGAATGCAATAGCAGAAATAGTTTCGCCATTGTCACCTTGGATATCGTCAAAGCCAATTATAAACGATAAATCAATACCCCGTGGTGCTACAAAACCACGGGCGATTGCTGCTGCTTTTGCGGCTTGGTTGACAGCAGATGCACCGATAGCACGCATTTTTGGGTTGTGCCCTGCGGTGACTGATCGGGCAAGAATAGACCCTACGCTTTGAGGGTTGCTAGAACCTGATACTTTGATCACGTCCTCAACGATTGAATGCATTTCTTGAGACATAAATTACTCCTAGTAAAACAAAGATTGTGTTGCCCTTGTATTTTAGGAGTAGTCAGCCTCAGTCAAGAGGTCAATAAAATCATCCAACCTCATCACAACGTAAGTTTCACCTAACGCTTTTTCCCCTTTACCTTGCCTCTTCACGACCAATGCAGGTACAGCGTTGCCAAGGCGGGTAGCCTGCTCCACGGTGTCGTTAAGCCACTGGCTCAATTGGAACTGCTTTTGGTTCTTACACTGGACGGCTACTTTGCGAAGAGTGGAGCGACGGGCAATCCCGTTAACATCTCCCGTATCATTGCCACCTGATAAAGCAGGGCGGTGAGCGTGAATAAAACCCTTAGAAATTAAATAGTCTCTTACAAGTACCTCAAAGGAAGTGCCTTTGGCTTTGGCTTTGTTGCTCATCTCAGCAGTAGTTGTTATCTATGATTGATTGAACAATATTGGTGTCATTAATTTTAGTAATTGGAATTTTCTGAGCGTGATTGTGAAGCAAGCAATTCTCTGACTCCTCAAACCACCTAATAACATTTTTTATATTGACGTTGATGCTATCTTCGGCTTTTGCTTTACTTCCCATTGTACCCTGCGTCTTCTAGAGCCTTTAAACCTTTGGGGGTAATCGCCCAAACGTGTACTTCTACGCCTGCACGACTTTTACGTCTAAGTTCAGTTTCAAAAATATATCCAGCACTTTTAAGGTCTGACACTTTATTCCACCAGCCATACGTTTCTCGCCCTTCGGGAATATTTAAATAAACACCAGCCTCATCGGTGGTTAATGTTTTGTTTTCAGCAAAAGCAGCAAGGAACTCATAATGAATGCTTCCTTCTACAATTTTTATGTTTTTTGGCTTTGGTTTTTTACTAGATACCCCAACCTCTCCCAGTAACAACCTCAACCGTTCAATCTCTTCAGCGGCTTCTTTACAATCCGCTACTTTAGGCAGTTTGCGTAAACGCTCAACAATATCAACCATTGGGGATCATCCTTTTTAAACGCTTGACCTCGTGTTCTAAATCCTCTATTTGTTTAATCATTGCTTTCCAGTCATCACGGAATCTGTCTCTATCAGCGATGACCATCTTCAAATTAGTGTCGTCTTGTTCAATCATGGTTGTTTCCTTAATCTCCTGAGTAGTTGTTGATGCTGTGGTCTGTGTAAGTGTCCCCGCATGCACAAGTGTGCGTATAGAGAATGTTCCAAGTTCCAAGAATCTTGTTCCTGTCTCCCTGTTCTGTGATTTCATACTTGTGGAAGTGCGCTGTTGCAATGTATTCCATTGCTTCTGCGTGGGTTGCTTTTTCATTTCGGTAACGAAACTGCTCGTACGCTAAAGCATGTGGGGTCGCTAAAACTTCTATAACTTCTGCTATGTGTACATCGGAGAACCGCTGGATTGTACGCAATGCAAAGTTTTTAATGTCTCCTATAGTGCCAGTAATGTTGGGTTCTCCAAAATAGATGTGAACAAACTCATTCCACTTTTCAGGGCAACTATATGCCATACGCATAAGGTATTCCAACTGTTGGCGACGGTCGTAACTCAAGAAGTTTGGGTACCGTGAGCCATTTTCTATTTCCCATGAATGCAAAACGCCGTGGCAAACGGACTGTGCGTTTTGAACAAGTTTATTGAACTCACGCTTATCTTCAGGAATAAGGATGGGGAACAAGTTGAGCATTTTGTCTAGGTTTAGTTTGGTTTGTGTGTGCATGAGTACACAGTACCAACTGGGTGTGACAAAGCAAACCTCTACGGCATGTATTTTGAATGACGGCGTTCTTGGGGTGCCATAGAGATGCGACGGCTTAGTTCCCGAGAAAGAAGTTGGGCACCACGCTCACAGCGTTCAAATACAGAATCAACCAATTTACGGTATGCCCGTGCCTCAAGGTGTTTGTTTTGATACCTGATGACCTCGGGGTCTACGTCACGACGAGCCTTGGCAAGAGTGACTGTGTCGCCTTTAGTAGTGCTACACCATTGTCCAATCAGTATCTCTGCTTCTATAACCTTGAGGTCATTAGCAGAGCGCTCTTCAATGATCTCTGCTTGCACCAATTCAGATTTAGCAAAAGACATCCACCCCATGAAGACACGGTAGACCTCCATCAAACTAGCGTCTGATAACTCGTCTAGGTTCTCCGGAATCTCCGGCATCTCCACTATCGGACGGTCGGGGAGGCTGAAGTTCTCGTTGAACTTCTCCATCGTTGACTTCGGGCGTGAACTGATCACTCGTTTCGTCGTTGGTTCCATAATCTCTCCAGCATATTTTTGAGTAGGGGCATTGTTTGCATGTTTTGTTTTTTTCATCCTCTATCCACGCTGGTCGCATGGGAGGGATACCTGATGCTACGCATTTCTTTACCATTACACAAGCACTAAGAATGGGCGCCACAAGTTCAGGCATAAACTTGACAGTGAACTCTTTTACTTCTTGTGTGGCTTTCCACTCATATAGAAAAACTAAATCGTGGATGCCAGTAGCGTGCATGTAAAGCATCGCTTGACGAACGTGCGAAGGAAAAGGTGTGCGAAGTTTCTTCCACATTTCATCGCCGTTGCCATTGCATTCTTTATACAAGTCGTAGTTCTCAAAGCGAAAGGTGCCTACACCTAAACTTTTAATCTCAATGAGCATGTCTTTGCCATTGATGTTTACATGCCCGTCTGCGTGACCTAAAAGCAAATGGTCGTCGTCTGATATAGGAAGTTCGGCTTTAATCATTACACCTGCTTCAGTCAGCCAATTCTGCCATTTACGGTGGATGAGGTGACCCTCTTCAAATACGTTGAGACGTTGAAAAGTAAAAGACTCATCGCTCTTCTCATAGCCTTTGATTGTGTACCAAGAGGAACGAGGGCACCAATCTTTCTTACATATCTCTGAAGGGTGTAGATGCTCTGTGTCTCGTGTTGACTTGAGTCGTTTCTCAATGAGCAGTTGTTGTACAACTGGCACCAATGTGCCATTGGCTGTCAGCGACTTTTTAAACTCTTGTAGGTGCCATGGTGTGTCACTCATCTAATCCTGCCATCGTTATAAAGTCGTCTTCGGGAATAATGACGTAACGACGACCACCAAGATCAAACTGTAGGACGGGCGTACGATCTTCTAAGATTGCTCGCTCACGCAACTCCACCAAATCAGCGGACTTAATGGTGTAACTTTTCTTGTTGTCGGTGAACTTGTTCTCTAAAAGAAACTCATGTGAACGCACATCGTTTTTACGAAGCCATCCTGAACCTGAACCAGCATTGCGACTGCCCTTATACAGGTCGGCTGTTCGGACCTCTTGTTTTTTAGAGGTCTTCATTATTTGACGTTGGTTCATACTGGTTCGGGGATGCCTAACTTGGTGTAAACATCGTGCTTAATTTCTTTCTGCAACATGATGTCTTCACGGAAAGCGGCTAGTACCGCATCTTTACCTTGCCATTTTTGGTCACCGTAAGAATAGAAAGCACCAGCACGGGTAATGATGTCGTAGGTGATACCGATGTTCACCATGTCTTTGATGACATCAAAGTCACCAAACTTGAAACCTTGTGACTGCGTAAAGTAGAAGTCAATAGTCGCTACTTTTTGAGGAGGGAATGTCTTGTTCTTAATGGTGCGTGCTTTGATAGTTTGACCGACTGTTTCATCTTTGTCTTTCAACCACTCGTCACGCTTTACTTCAACACGAGCAAAGTAGTGGAAGTTCTTAGCCTTACCACCCGGTGTTGTGCGGTTGTCTCCCCACATCACACCAATCTTTTCACGCCATTGGTTAATGATGATGCCTGTGCAACCACGGTCTTCAGCAATGAGTGAACGACGTTGTGCCTTAGAAGATTTACGAAGGAACTTGCCAGTAAGGCGAGCACCTAAACCAACAGTGAACTCTTCCATTAGTTTTTCTGCTTCATCGTCAGGTACCAATGCTGGCAAAGAATCAATGACAATCATGTCTACTGCACGGTTAGCCAGTGCCTTGATGACAAGATCGTAGACGTGTTCCATGATGTTGGCTTCAACAACCCACAAGCGCTCTAGGTCTACACCAATGGCACGAGCGTATTCAGGTACATACTCTTCAGCGGCTACCCACATAGCAATAAAATTAGGGTCTTTAAGTTGATTAGCCGCAATTGTCTTATAAGCAAGTGCAGTTTTACCTGATGACTCATCTCCAATGATCTCACTCCATTGGTTCATAGGCCACCCACCACCAAGCATGAGGTCATACGCAAGTACACCAGTGGTAATACGTGGGAGTTCCTCTTTTACACAGTTACCTTGAATGATGACACCGTCACCATATTTCTTGTTGACGGACGCAATGATAGAGGCAAGTGATTCACGGGTTGTTGACATATTTTTCCTTAACTAATCCATGAGCCTTGGCTGGCTTGGTCATACATACCATTCCAACCACACTCATAGCAACGAGGTGCGGGGGAAGCGCCATTGACTGACGTTCCCTGTCCTTTTCCTGTTCGTGTAAATACATACGAACTTCCGCAATCAGGACACGATCTATCTTCTTTACGAGCGGCTTCACCGCCCTTTGTTATTCCTCGCTGAAGGGCTTCAGTGAAGTTTTCGGGGGGTGGGCTATCATCTGCACGGCTTGTACGACCTGACGCAGGGTGAGAGGCTTGTTGGGACTGAGGAAATCTAATTGATACTTCAGTTGGGGGTAATGCAGGTCTAGGTGTCGTTGGGCGTTCACCTGCCAGTTTTTTTGACCACCAGTCACTCATAGTCCTCACTGTCCTCGTCGTCGGAAAAGAAATCTTCTAACATGATAACGACTTTATCGGCATCAATCAACTTATTGGTGATGGCAATTCCAAAAACCGTAAGAATTTCTCTCAACTCATCAGAGTTAGATCCCAACTTATCAAAGTGTTTTAAAAATCTAATAAACCAATCGGAACCTTCAACAATTTCTTGGTATATCTCTGTAGCCACAAAGATACCCCAGCGAGTCATTACGTCTGTTTTTTCAAACTCTTGTACTTCTTCTGATGGTGGAGGGAACCCCATCTCTTGTGCGTAGTACTGACCTTCAGGAGCGGACAACATTAGGTAGAACATTCGTTTATCTATTGCGTTCATTATCCTTTTGCCTCCGACCAAGATCCTGCAACATGGCAAGACACTCTTAGGGGTACCCCTCTAATGACTTTGCCTTCCCCCATAGCGTCAATGAACTTGGGGATAAGGTCGTAAGCGGTGGCTTGAGGCACAGCGGCTACGAGTTCGTCGTGTACTTGTACTAACATGTGGGTATCCGTTCCTTGTAAATCTTCTGCTACGGAAATCATAGCCCTTTTACAGATGTCGGCGGCACTGCCCTGTACAACAGCGTTTACAGCCTGTCGTTCGGCACGAGAGCGCTTCTCATCGTCAGAAGAGCGTAAGTCAGGGAGACGTCTGTAACGTCCTGCCATCGTCTTTACATAGCCTTTTGCCTTGCCTTGAGAGATGACTTGGCGCTTCCATTTGGTGATCCCTGAGAATTGCTCGTAGTACCTGTCAATCATGTACTTGGCTTTCTTATCGTCTAACCCTGTGGTGCGAGCCAGTTTCATGTAGCCACCACCGTAAGCGGTAAGGAAGTTAGCGCCTTTTCCAATTTGCCTTTCTTCAGACGTAACGTCGGCTACGTCCTTGTCAAACAACAAAGCAGCAGCACCAGCATGAATGTCAATGCCTTCGGTAAAGATGTTCATCATTTGCACATCTTGCGAATACATAGCCATTACCCGCAACTCAATTTGGTCGTAGTCAGCCACCATGAGTAAATACCCCGGAGGTGGGATGAATAGCCCACGTACGCTGGAGTCTCGTGGGATGTTCTGAAGGTTGGGGTCACTAGAAGACAGGCGACCTGTGGCTGTACGGTGCAAGTGGAACGAAGGATGTAAGCGTCCTTTGTTAAGTTTTGGCAACAACCCATCAACATAGGTTGATTTAAGTTTTTGAGTTTCAGACCAATCCAATAGAAGTTGAATTGCTGGGTGATGGTGGGCTAGTCGTGTCAGTGACTCGGAGTCAGTAGAAGGAAAACCTTTAAGGGTGGTCTTGAAAGGCTTAAGTCCTAAACCACCTTCACGCTTTTTATTAAACAAAAACTCTTGTTTGTGCTTAGTAGAGTCGGGGTTGAAACCTATAGGAGCGTACTCAGATAATGCAAGAAGGGTGTCCCGCATCTTGGCGTCCAACTCTTTACCCAGCACTTTGAGTTGACGTGAATCAACTGGGATGCCGTTGTTCTCCATCTGCATAAGAACACTAAGTACCTGACTGTCCTGCTCAAACACACGGATCAAGTCATCTTGATTCTTTATTTGATTCCAAAGGCGGTTGTACAACATCCATGTCCAGCGCACGTCAAGGTGCACGTAGCGAGTTGCTGAATCAAAAGGAACGATGTCAATGATCTTTCCCAACTTGCCCTCACGAGCGTAAGCGCTGTGCTTATCGTAGTTGGCGTTAATAAGGTTTTCTAACGAGTACGACATCATGTTCTCGTTCAGACTGTGCTGAAGAATCATGGTGTCCGCATAAGGACCCGGTGGGATCTCCTCGTAGTACTTAGAAATGGAGCGAGCGTCAAACTTTACGTTGTGCCCTATCTTCAAAAGGTTGCTAAAGAAGAGAGGCTTGAGTGCCTCAAAGACTACAGAGCGTGACAACTGTGGTGGCGCTGGGCTGTAAACCGCTGGCTTGTTATAGCGAGCCTTAGCAGTAGAGTCCTGTCCGCTCTTCAAGACCTTACGGTAGCCATCAGGAGGCACTGTAGTGCCGTCACCGATCTCTTCAGGCTCTACGAGGTAGCCAAGGTTATGTCCCATTGGGATAGCCCATGAGTGACCTCGGGTGGCAAGACCTATCCAAAACACTTCATTGCGAAGTGGGTCAAGTGCCAACATACCCTTGTATTTAGATTCAATGTTTTCCCGTGCACGCTGAACGATGTCAGGGGAAGGGTTCTTTAACTTGGAAACGTGGTATTTCCAGTCGGCTTCAATGTGTTCAAGTAGGTCAGGGTGGCGCTCAAGTATTCCCCGTGTTTCAACGTCAAATACAAAACAACCCTCACGTTGAATGATGTCAATGAGTTCTTTAATTTCTTCTATAGAAGACACAACATGGGGCGCAGAGCGCCCCATGTCATGCGTGATTGGTTCAGTCACAACTAGTTTTAATCTAGTTCTTCTTCAGCAATACGTACAAGATCTTTGCGATTTGGAATTGCAATGATGTCGTTTGTGTACTTGTCGTTCAACAAAGAAACAAAACCTTCTTCGGTGATAGCAAAAAGTCCGTACTCTTCAAGGTCACGCTCACGTACCAACTGCAAGTTGGTTACGGTAGTTGTGCCTTTACCTGTCTTGGACACTGCCCAGTAATGTTTACCGAGGGGGCCTGTGCGCTCATTGTTGTTGAAGTTTTTCAACTGGTCAATGACTCGTGGTCCAATCTCAAAAGACTTCAGTACAGGCTCTTCGCCTTCGGCAAGGAGAGCAATGTTGAATGCAAAGCGACTGGAAGGTTTGTTACCTGCATTGCAAAGTGGGCAATCTTCCCCTAAGCAAACAAATGATTTCTGTCCAGTGCGCTCAATCCAATGCTGACGCCATGAGGCGAACGGAGCATCTTCAACAAACTTGATGATCTGTGGATCGTCAGTCACGGTCAAACGTGAAGCGTACGCAGAGTCAACCACTTTTGTTTGCTCTACGCCTGCCCAACCTGAGCGTACAATCTTGCGTACTTTTGCAGGTGGGATGTCTTCTTCTTCGTCGTCTTCGTCAGTGACCTGACTAGGGCTGGTAACAGTACGCTTGCGTAGCGTTGGAAGATCTTCATCTTCCTGTGCGTTCTTGCGTACTACTGGTTTTTGGAATTCTTGTTCGTCGTCTTCAAAGTCGTCAAACGTCATGGTCTTTGCTTCTTTCTTATCTTGGGTAATTGGTTTTGATGTGTTCTTTAAACTGAACCCATTTGGGTTCTCTGCTGTCTATGCAAAAGCGGTCAACAGCGTCAATCAGGAAATCTACCTGCTCAAGGCTGTAAAGCCTACGTCCTTTTGCAGGTTTTTCTCCAAAGTGCACTCCGTTGGGAGCAGGTGTGCGATACATCGCTTTAGGTATCCAACCATTGGATTCCCACATGCGTATCGTAACTGGCTTCCGCAGAAGTGCTTTTGCTAAACCACCAACAGTGAAGAAAGTTTTCTTCTCACCATTGATGGTGTAGGTCTTCGCCTTTGCACCGTTGTAACGGTCACTGGCTTCAACATATACCGACTTTTGATTAGGTCGGTTTTTGGGCGGACGAGTGCCGGGAAAGTCAGGCAAATCGCCAAACAGTTCCAACGGATCTTTCATACCTTAAATGCCCACGATTCTTTCTCTTCGTAAAAGCCCTGCACAACGGGAGCCAACTCTTTGTGCTCCCATGCAAGCGCAAGCATTTTACCTTCACTTAGGACTTCTACAACCTCTTTAACATCTTCCCAGTATCCATTTTCTTCCGCCCATTCTTTAGCAGCAGAAGTATTAAATGAACGAGAGACACGGCGCTCACGCTTTAGTTGCATGCCTTCAATCTCTACCCAGCGGTGACCTTTGTCGTCAACAACGCCGTTGGTGTCAATGTAGTCAGACAGTTCTTTCTTCATGGCGTCTTGGCGTTTAGTCAACGCTTCAATACCTTCTTTAGATTTCTTGAATTCTTCAGCAAGCCTTTTGATGTAGGCAGGATCTTGTACTGGTTGCTCTTGTCGTTTGATTACTCGTGGAGTTGTCATGTCATACCTCTGTGTTTGTTAAAAACTCGGAAAGTGACCCAAGGCTTAATTGAAAGTTACCTTGTGTGTCATAACCTTTGTCTATGAATGCTTCGTTGATTTTTCTTTTTTGCTGGAGCATTTCGTATTGCCGTTCTTCAATGCTCCCTTTCATTACGAACGAGGTAATAGTAACGTGGGGGTGTACAGATGACAACCTAATTATTCGTGCTTCTCGCTGATCCAATTTACCGGCAGACCATGGGAGGTCAAAAGAAATGAGATAGTTGGCTTGGGGAAGGTCAACTCCGTATCCTCCTGCGTCGGAAGATAAAAAGATACGACAATTTGGGTCTGTTTGAAATTGCTGTTTGGCAACGTCTCGTTCTTCTGCACCCATGCCACCCATGAAGAGGACGCTGTCCGCAATGTTTGCAGTTGCGGCTTTGATAATCCGTAGATTCTTTTTAAAGAACGAAAATAGAACCACTTTGTTATTTGGGTCTTCATTTAAAACGTCCTTAATGTAATCAATTACAGCGTCTAATTTTGGGGAAGCCGCATTGGTTGGGAGGATGCCACCTTTAATAACTTTGTCAGCATACGCACTCCCTTCATTAGAGGCTGGGTTGTTGTACAAAGACGCAGACGCACGTACCAACTCAGCGTTGTCACAAAGCATGCGGAGTACCGTGAGGCGAGCCATAATCTGCCCCTGTGCCTCATTCCCATCTTTACCGTTGTAGTGCGCCCAAAGGTCAAACCCACGACCATGCTGAGAGATGGCTTTCTGTATCTCTTGCAAAAGGTCTCTAGCAATAGTTTTGTATGCAGATGCACCCGCCCTATCAAAAGGCACAGGGATTACTTGGTTAATAACTTTGGGCAATTGGTCTGCAATGTCTTCTCTTGTTTTACGCACCATTGATTCCCCAAGGCTCTCATTAAGTTGTTTAAGGTTTCGGTAATGTTTTGGTTTCCCAAAGTGGTCACGAACAATAAAAGTACGATCAAAAATGTCAAACTTTCCAAGGATTGTTGGATCTACAAACTGCATAATAGAAAACAACTCTTCAGGTTTATTCTCTATAGGTTGCCCCGTTAGTGCAAAACGGTAATGACATTTACGACTTAAGCGTTTAATTAAACGAGACCGTTTAGCCGAAGGGGATTTGATGATAGTTGCTTCATCTATCACCATTGCGTCATATCCAATTTTTAAAAAGTACGCTTCGTCTTTAGTAAGTAATTCGGGATTAATAATTGTGTAGTGACAGTTAAGGGAAGTACGCCATAACGTCGCACGTTCTTTGGGAGTCCCGTCAATAACAACAACACGAGACGTTGTGAACTTCTTAATCTCTCGCATCCATTGATACTTAAGTGAAGATGGCACAATTACAAACACACGTTCTATTTCATTTGTGTCAAATAATGTTTCTATTGCAGACAATGTTGTAGGAGTTTTACCTGCACCCATAACCATAGCAAGAAGCATCTGCCCACGATCAACCATACGATCCTTAGCGTCTTCTTGAAAAGGA
>Ga0209355_1001647_pt1 | contig 12601 bp, 18 predicted proteins | sample LauGreSBDMM110SN_3_FD_187563 | JGI IMG/M metagenome (GOLD analysis project Ga0209355, IMG submission 187563) | Freshwater lake microbial communities from Lake Michigan, USA - Sp13.BD.MM110.SN (SPAdes) (version 2) | ecosystem: Environmental > Aquatic > Freshwater > Lake | place: Lake Michigan...
AGCAAACGGCAATATCAGGGTTCTACGAGCCCCTTGGCTGACCGACTGGCTAGACGAGCTTTCCACCTTCCCAGAAGCAGCAGACCACGACGACCAAGTTGACTCGGTTACTGGTGCCTTTGGATATCTTACGGGTTTAGGGTTGCCGCAACGCAAAAGAGCCAGTATTGTCGTTTAGGTAAGTTCTACTAGCACCTAAATATTGTGAGGGATATGGATACCACGCCTACTATTGCCAACCTCCTTTTTGACGACTTTGCCGAAAAGCTCAATGACCTAGAGGGTCGATTGAATGACTACCTAGCAGGATCACCACCACAGGAGGAAGCCTGCGAAGTTCTTGCTGCCTTCAACAGAAATAAAGCAAGCCTCAAATTTGTCTATGACTCTTTTGCCCTACGAGTCGGGTCAGCAATGAAAGACGACAAAGTTCTTCTGGCTACTGGTGGCGAAGTTGAGAAAAACTTTTCCAAGAAACGAAGCAAGTGGCAACACAAAGACTTAGCCAGCGCCGTGGCGCAAAAACTGCACAGAATGTCCATTGACATGGATACTGGCGAAGTAAAGGTTGACCCTGAGCAGTTGGCGAAAGACATGATTAACTACGTCCAGCCCTCGTATTGGAAAGTCACACAACTAGAAAAATTGGGCATAAACGTTGACAATTACTGCGAATCCGGCGATTCGCGCATGAGTGTAATAGTAAGACAACCATATGGAGGAACATACGATGAATGATTCAACACAACCAGAAAAGAAAGAGCGTAAAGATGTTTACGGTCCGCTTTCCGAGGCTTTTCCACAAGAGATGGAAAGGACACTCAACAAGGGTGGAACCAACCTCACTTACATTCCTGTGAGCGAAGTAATCAATCGCATGAACAAAGTTCTTGGTGTTGAAAACTGGTCGTTCTCAATTAAGGGTTACACCGAAATCGGCGATTCAATCGTTGCTCACGTAACCGTTGTTACCACGATTGACGGAAAAGAAGTTAGTCGCGATGGTGTTGGTGGACAAAAAATCAAACGAATCAAAGCAACTGGTCTTGCCGTTGACTACGGTGACGAAGTCAAGGGTGCTGTTTCTGATGCACTCAAGAAAGCAGTACAAACACTTGGTGTTGGTCTCTATCTTGCACGAAGCGACGAGGCCATCGAAATTGAAATGGCGATGGACGCACCAGTGGATGAATCTACTCAAGTTTGGGAAAGTTTCGTGAGTGTCAGCAAGGGTCTTGATGAGTCAAAGCGTTCTCAGCTCAACGAATTTTGGGCAAGCATTTCTAGCAATGCTCCAAAACCAAGGCGGCCGAATGATGCGACACTCAACCAACTTCAAGATTTACTTACAGAAGCAACGCGACTCAGCTTTCAGAAGTAGTAAGGTTGTTTGGTGAGCACCGAACAACAAGATCAACTCAAGATGCCGAATTACCTTTCGGCTTCATCTATATCCACTTGGGAGCAATGTCCCTTACGGTATAAATACAGCAGAATTGATCTAATCCCCGAACCATCAACGGAAAGCCAGATTATGGGCAATTTCGTTCACGAGATACTAGAGGAACTTTACAAACTTCCAAACGAACAAAGAACCATCGCAAATGCTCAACAGATGTCACGGGTGGTCTGGGTTCGTGGGTGGCCTGAGCGACTAGAAGCTATTGGCCTCACCGAAAAACAGATGCGAGAATTCAGGTGGAAGTCTTGGTGGTGTGTAGAAAATCTTTGGGCAATCGAAAACCCAAATGACATATCACCAATCGGGTTGGAAGCAGAGTATTACGTTGAGGTTGCACCAGGTATCACCATTAAGGGTTTTGTGGATCGAATTAGTGAAGTTGAAGATGGTGCAAAAATAAGTGACTACAAAACTGGAAAGTTCCCACGACCTGCCTATATGGAACAGAAGTGGTTCCAGTTGCTTTTGTATAAAATCATTGTTGAAAAGACAATCAACAAACCTGTGAAAGAAGTGGAACTCATATACCTAAAAGACGGAAAAAGTATTTCTAGAAAAACCAAGGATGGTGACGACGAGGCGACTCTCTCAAAGGTCGTAAGTGTCCATGGCGAAATACAGCAAGCCCTCAAAACAGGTGATTTCCCGACAAAGGTTTCCAAGTTGTGCGACTGGTGTCATTACAAAAGAACATGTCCAGCATGGAGCGCTCGAAGGAGTTGATGTAAGACCTATGGACGATCAGACATTTGCCAAAATCGTCGCTGAAGAGGTAAAGAATAAACTTTCACCAAATCAACGAAAGATATTGTTGGTCAAGGAAAACTGGGAACGCTGGAGGCTGAACCTAGTTGTACTTCTTGAAAACATTGACACACAAATTGAAATGACAGAACGGTCACGAGACGAAGACACTTCTAGGTATACATCATTCGGAAACGATGGGATGACGCTTCTTGGTCAGGCCAACGAATCATACGACGTACGAATAAAAAAGATTTCTCGTTTTAGATTTCATGTTGAAAGACGACTGAATGAAGTCGCATCCATGATTGAAACTGGCGAGGTTGCACAAAGCAGTGGCTGGGAGAGTGTTGAGTTTTTGAAACGGGGAATAATAAGACACCGAGCAATGTTCTATGAGTACGACATTGATGAAACAACAATTGACCGAGCACTCTGGGCGCTTCTAGAGGATCGTTGGGAGTTTGACGACATCAAACCCTCGGATATTGTATGAAGCGCGGCGAGCCACCCAAGCGGAAAACACCACTAAAGCGTGGTGGTCCAATTCGTAAAAGAAGCAAGAAGATGGAAGCGAAGTATGTTGACCGTCGAGCATTCGTGACGAAGATTCTTTCTGAGCGCCCATATTGCGAAGCTTGCCCAAAATTCGCTGCTCACGATGGACTCAAAACCTACAACCGACACGGGTCACGTGATGTCCATGAGCTTATTCGGCGATCCCAAGGCGGGTCAATACTTGATGAAAAGAATGTTCTTGCCGTGTGCAGAAAGTGCCATGACAGAATAGGCAGAGAGCCTGCCCTTGCCGTTGATCTTGGATTGGCAAAATGGAGTTGGGATAAGTGAGCAAGATCATCACTATGGGCATAGACCCATCCCTGACATCTACTGGCATTTCGGTTACTGGAATAACGGTGAGTATTCGGAAATCATCTCGTGGGGTTCAACGTCTACTTGAGGCGCGAAACGATCTGCTGCATCTCGTCAACGAAAACTCTGTTGACTGCGTATCAATTGAGCACTATTCCTATGCCTCACGAAATTCGCAGGCACACTCAATCGGGGAACTTGGTGGAGTAATGAGACTTGCCCTCTACGAAGCTGGTGTTCCCTTCGTTGAGATACCTCCAACCTGTAGAGCAAAGTTTGCTACAGGAAAAGGAAATGCTGGAAAATCAGAAGTTGTTTCAGCAATATCTGTTCGCACTGGCATCGTCTGGGATGGTGGCGATGGCACGGATCGCTGCGATGCTTGGGTGCTAGAGGAAATGCTTCGATTCAAACTTGGACTCTCGGTAATTGATTGGCCGAAATCCCACACCGATGCTTTAGAAAAGGTAGATTGGTCCCCACTAGAGAAACTTACGAAAGGAAACAATAAATGAACGCGATACACAGTATTAGAACATCGCCGATTAGTCAGGTTGAAATCGAGGAGCGAATTATCAAATTGCTTGATGACCTGGAGTACCATACCGAAGCTTTTGAATCTCTCGCTGAAGATGGTGCAAGAAAAGAATCTAGATTGAAAGGTGAATGGGCAAAGGAATACCTATCCGCCAAAGGCTCAATACGTGAACGAGAAGCTTGGGCAGATTACAAACTTGCCGATATGGATTTTGACTACAAGTGTGCAGAGGCGCTGGTTAAGGCCAAGCGAGAAAAACTGCTTTCCCTGAGAACGCAAGTAGATGCTCTGAGAACCCTCAACGCAAATGTCAGGGCTCAGGTATGAACGGAATCCATGAATCTCTAGTTTCCCTTTCCATACCAATTGGCAGTCTTGTTTCCCTTAAGGACAATCCTCGCCGTGGTGATGTTGACGCGATTGCGGCGTCATACAAAGAATTTGGACAAGTGAAGCCGATAGTCGTCATACAAAATGATGATGGGAAGTACACGATTATTGCTGGCAACCACCAGTTTGAGGCGGCTAGAAGACTCGGTTGGGACTCAATCGCCTGCACCGTCTTTGAGGGCGATGCAAATAAGGCTATGGCATTTTCCTATGCCGACAATAGAACATCCGATCTTGGTGGGTATGACGAAGATTTGCTCATGAATCTCATCAGTGAGGTTGGGCACGATTATTCCAGCCTGATGTCTGGTCTTGGTATGGATGAATTTGAGATGGCGGCAATAGAGGATTCTCTGAACAATTCAGAAAGCGAAATACTCACATCTACAGAATTCATTCCCCCAGTGATGATTGAAAACGAAGAGGAGTATGTTGCCCCGGTTGTTCCAAAAGGGAGCGAAATGGATGTGGTGACTCTTGGCAGCACGGCCATACCTGGAATGAAGAAGCCGACGGCTGTAGTTCAGTACACAATTGTGTTTGACAGCGTGGAGCAACAGAGTCGCTGGTACGACTTTGTCAAGTGGCTTAGATCAACTCCGGAAATTGACGGGAACACCACAGCAGAAAGATTGCTTGAATACCTAGAAGCACATTGTGAGTTCTAGTGACTCGGCAAAGGCTGTTTCTTGATGCTTCATGCCTAGATGCCGCAAGAGCGAGAATACGTCACGTTTACGACACCTTTGACACCGTATGCATTCAGTTCTCTGGTGGAAAAGACTCAACTGCCATTCTCTACTTGGCTAAAGAGGTTCACGAAGAGCGAGGACTTGGTCCAGTAAAAGTAATTTTTCGTGACGAAGAAATGGTCAGCCCGATGGTGCTGGACTACGTAATGAAAGTAAAAGAATATCCGTGGGTGGATATGGAGTGGTATTGCTTGCCCTACGGAGCGGAGATTTGGATTCTTGGACGCAGGGAAAGCGCGCTTCTCTGGAGTGGAAAACGCGAGCGCGAGGGTCGCCTAATGAGACCGATTCCAGAGTTTGCCATAACAGCGAAAAACTTTGGCTTGAGTCACGATGAGCCGCTAAAAGAAACAATTGATTACTACACCATGCAGGGGAAGAAGGGTCGTACGGCTTTTATCACTGGCGTACGTGCGAACGAGTCAATGATTCGTTATCGGTCATGCGTACAGAAGTTGCACGAGAATTACATAGTTACCCCGTTTGGCGTCAAGAAGGGATTGCCCCTCAAATTCGCCAAAGTTATATACGACTGGCAAACCAGTGATGTATTTAAATTCATCCTCGAATCTGGTGGAACATACTCCGAATATTACGACTCTGCCGAAATGACTGGGTCAAACACGCGGGTTGGAATACCACTTCACTCCGTCGCCATACGTCGCCTTGGTGATGTTGTTGCAACTGAACCAGAATTTTACGATGACCTAGTGAGGGTGTATCCAAGAATTGATGCTCAGCGACGGCTGTGGCAGGACTTTGATTCCGTCAAGGTCGTTGAGGCTTATTCGCAAAACGGACTAGAGGGGGTTAGTCAGTTTATTTCTGATTTTATGATAGGTCCAACGATGCAAAATGCGGCACGGCGATATGTCTCAACCTTCAAAAAGAAAATGGCACACGACCCCAATTCCTATCCAATCCACTCGCTAATCAGAACACTCTTACTGAACTCGGTCCACACAACTTCTGCAAATCCTTCTGGTCCGGGAACAAAAACCGGAAAGATAATCCAAGACGAAAGGGATGCCAATGAGTGATTTTATTCATGTCAAACCAAGCGAACTAAAACCTGCAACATGGCGAGCAACATATATGCTTTCACCAGACTTAGCAGTCTTGGCGCGCTCGGTTCACAAACATGGAATACTGTCCCCAATTATCGTCAGAAAAGATGGGATGACGATCATTGACGGCCACGAACGATGCTCGCTCGCTTTGAAAAACCAGCAAGTTCGTGAATCAATAGGTGAGACTGTGCCAGTGTCAATAATTGACTGTACGGAGCAAGAGGCAATGATTCTTCATATTCAAATGAATCGTGGCAGAGGTTTGGTCGTGACAAAGAGGTTGTCGGCGCTTATACGGAAACTTCATATTTCTGGGGCCGCCACAGAACAGGATTTATGTATAGCCTTCAATATGACCCTAGATGAGTTTGAGGTTCTATTGGATGGAACCATAGTGAAACATCGGGCAATCAAGGATCACATTTATTCAAGGGCTTGGGTACCCATTGAATCGGATGTCAAATTGGCAGACCAACCCCTGATTGAGGCTCCACCAAACGGCGATAGATAGTGATAAGTGATAACATCAATATAGCAAAATCTGCATATTGGGAGACTCATGCCAAAACCACTTGTTCCAGAACCAGGCGATGAGGACGTCAGCATCCCCCGTCGAATAGGGCGAGTCTTGAAATTTGCCTTTGGCAAAGAGAGAGGCATAAGGAATCCTGGACGAGTTCTAGAATTCGCTAAACGCCAAACTAGGGAAGAGGTTGCTGAGCGCAGAGCAGCACGGGCACGTCGCGCCCGAGTTTTAGGAAGGTAACCACCAATGGCTTTAGTAACAGCAGCAGACCTTAAAACCTATATGGACATAAGTCTGACGAACAGACAGCTAGATGCCGCGGATATGGTGCTTTCTGGACTTCAGAGTGAAATGGAAATGTATCTAAGGCGACCCATCCAGACTATTGAGTACGTTGAGGAACACGTTGTTCCAAGCACTCATACGGGGATCCCTGCATCATCTTTTTTTACTAATTCAAATCCGTCAAACGAATCGTTTACTGGAAACACTCTTGACAACACGACATACCTTGAGCCTCCGGCTACCATTTACCTACTCAACACGCCAGTCGTCAGTATCTCAAGAGTTGTTCTCACCCCATCGGTCAGCGTAAGAACATTTGAAATTACTACAAAATCCCTGACTAGCAATGTTGCCACTTTGACAGCATCAAAGGCGCACAGTTACGCCGTAGGCGATGTCGTGAAAGTTTCAAATATTGATTCAACTTTTAATGGCATGGTTACGATTACGGCAGTACCGAGCTCAACACAATTCCGTTATGCAAAAACAGCAACCGATGTGGTGTCGGTAGCGGTTTCACCTAAAGGAAAAGTTCTACGCAAATACACAAGGGAACTTGAAGAGACAACGGACTACATTCCCCAGAAGTACGGAGTTGATGTATTCAATACATATGCCGACGACATTGTTACTGTCACCTATACCGGTGGGTTGGTAGGAGAGAACATACCTGCCTTGAAGTTGATTATCCTCAGGGCGGCATCTAGGGAGATGCAAAACATGCACGATGATGTGGTTGGCTTGAAGGATTTGGAAACACGAAACGTTGCTCCGCTTCAAACAGGTTTTCTTGAAAGCGAACTGATGACATTGAAGAGGTATCGCAAGAATAGGATTAGTTGATGGCATCCATCAAGATAACGGTTGACGCTAAAAAAGCAATCGCACGAATGGTTGTAATGAAAAAACGTGCGAATGACATGCGACCAGTTTTGTGGAGAGCAAAACAGTGGCTTCGTTTTGCCAACGAAGAGAACTTTCGTCAGGCTGGTCTGCCATCTGGGGGATGGTCACCACTTGACCCAGAGTATGCTGCTTGGAAGAACCTGCGGGAACCAGGTGCCGGAACAATGATTAGAACTGGTCGTCTGTTCAGAAGCTTGACCTCACTGGATGCATCACCGAATAAGATAGATGCTATGGAAGCAACATTTGGAACAAAGGTTGAGTACGCAAAGTTCCATCAGTACGGAACAACAAAAATGCCAAAAAGAAAAGTTGTTTACGAACCCTTGGGATTTGCTTCACGATTTGGCGAGGTTGCGGCTACCTATGTTTGTCATGGGAACACTGCGGCTGTAAGGCAGTCATTGTTGTGACCGGATACTTGATGCATGGACCCCATTTTGCGAAGGAATATATAAACACATATTTGAAAGCAGAACTTCCAAAGCGACTGGTGAGATACAGAAACGGATGGGGTATAAGCAATGCCGAACTCCCCGATCCAGAGGATTACTTTGTGCATGAGCCATTGGTTTTGGATCACTGGCCGACCATTATCACCCTCGTAATATCAACCAACTCATTTGACCAAATAGGTTGGGACTCGGTCCACCCTCTATACAGGGTCAACTATTCAATGAGAACATACGTCTGGTCACGAACCGAGGGTTCTGAGGACACCACAAGGATGAGGGATCGGCTGACAGTAGTTGTCAGGTCGGCACTACTTGACTCCCTCCACATGAATGCCGAGGACGACAGAAAGACCTTCCGTGCCGAAATTGACCAGACGAGCATTCGTGAGGAATTCTCTGATTTGACCCTACTCAAGGGCGACAGGGTGCTTGCTGGTGCGTATATCTCGTACAACGCAACAATTGACGAGATTGTGCACCGAGAGGATATTGCCGAAGTCAGCGAGATTGAGGTTGGATACAAGGCAAATAACCCGATTGGGGTAGCCGTGCAGTTGCCGGCTGATAACACAACAAGCAAGATTGTCGTTGAAAGACCCCCTGCGTAGTCTATTATAGTAACCTATGTTCGAATACATCACACGGGAAAACCCTAAACCAAGTTTCCCAGATGCAGTCATACTGATCAACTCATCGGCCCATATTCGGATTATTGACTCTGAGGGTCGAAGATTGCCAAGTCACTCCACGGCAGCGATCAGTCTAGACGAGTTTCAAAACTCAACGATAATTGCTGACCTAATCGCTTCAGGGAGGTTGGTAGCACTCAATGCACCCAACAAATCTGCCGAACCCGCAAAAACCGTAGAGGTAGACGATCAGCCAGAACAAAAGAAGAAAGCCCGAACAAAGCAATCAGATATAGAAACAATTACCCAATTTGTTAAATCTGATCAAATTAGTGTAAATGAGTCACTAGTTGCTGAACCTAAGCACGAAGATTGGGTATCATCTACTAACGAGATAGTCGATGAAAAAACAACCGATGAGATTTAGCGAGGTCGCACGATGCCAGGCGTAGTCATTACAACAGCAGTTCGCACAGGTCCAGCAGTAACGCTCCTTAATCAATCGTCACAGGCATTCTTTGTAGGCGTTGCCGACCGAGGACCAACAGATCGAGCCGTTCTTGTAACGAGCCTTGAAGAGTTTGAGGGTATTTTTGGGGACTACATCTCGTCTGCTCTTTTGCATCCAACAGTGGAAATGTTTTTTGAAGAGGGTGGAACTCGGTGTTACATCGCTCGCGTTGTTGGTGCTTCAGCCACAACTGGAGTACTCAATCTATCTGATGCAGATGCAGCGACAACGGCTGGTGCAAACTCTGTTGCCATAACCCTCACGGCCAATGGTGCTGGTTCATGGAGCACGTCAGTTAAAGCTGCCGTGACCACAGGAACCGTAGCCGGAACAGTTTCGGTTCAGATCCTCAAGGATGATGTTCAGGTTGCCACGACTGGTAATTGCACCACAAATGCACAAATCATTGGAAAAATCAATGCCCATGCCGTGGCTTCCAAGCTTGTCACTGCAACTGCAGGTGTTTCAAGCTCAATAATTACCACGTTATCTGCTACGGCACTATCTGCTGGAGATTCAAACGCAGCCGGAATAACCGATGCACGTCTCGCTTCGGCATTTGACTTGTTCAATGATGCTCTTGGTTCGGGTGCTGTTGCATGTCCAGAATCATCTGGTCAGGTCGTTTACAGCAAGATGCTCACGCACGCAAATGCTTACAGCAGAGTTGCACTACTTCACGGTCTTTCGGATGACACGATTGCTGAGGCAAAAACATTTGCTCAAACAATCATCGCCAACGAATCAAACCTTGAACATGGTGCGCTGTATTACCCTTGGGTTTACGCACCATCAAATGTTTCTGGCGTAAACAGACTTCTTCCACCAGACGGCTATGTTGCAGCAAAACGGTCAAGAAATGTCAACACAATTGGAACTCACAGCCCATTTGCTGGCGCTACATCAACAGCGAGATTTGCTGTTGGCGTGGTCACAGACATAGACCGCACGAATGGCGATGCCCTAGACGTTGAATGCGTCAATGGAATTCGAATCATTCAGAACTCTGTGAGAATCTATGGTGCTCGTTCTCTATCGCAAGACACAACAAACTTTAGATACATCACCTCGCAAGACACTGTCAACTCAATCGTGACAGAGGCATACAATGCTATTGAGCCTCTAGTGTTCTCGGCTATTGACGGACGTGGCGGTTTGTATGCCAATATTGAAGCACGACTGATTAGCGTTCTTGAAGGTTACAGAATCAATGGTGCGCTGTTTGAAGCATTTGATCAGAATGGACAAAGGGTTGATTACGGATACACCGTAAGATGTGATGCTAAACTTAATCCAACTGCTTCACTAGCCGACGGAAAAGTAAAAGCAAAAGTCGGAATCCGAGTATCCAGTATTGGTGACCGGATTGAAGTTGAAATAATCAAGTCCGCTCTCACAGCATCTGTAACCTCGTAATCCGATCCCGGAGGAAATAAAATGGCAAAAGTAGCACAAAGGCAAGTACTAGCGACAATCACGCCGAGCACGACTAATACGAGCTTCGGTACTGGCACTGCCACGGTAACCCCTCCTAAGTTCGAAATAGGCAATAGCCCTTTTCAGTTCGCCCAGGTGTCTGGTGGAGAAATCACTGCTTCGGTAGAAAAAATCTACGAGGGTGGGAAATCGCGCCCAACAGTGCTTTGCGCTCCAGCAGAAATCGGCGACATCACCGTAACCGCTCACTACGATGACGATGCAGCCGTAGGTGGACTTCAGTCAGCCATTCGTACTGTTCGACAGTTTGTTGGCGTTGGTTTTTACGACGTAACCATTCAAACCTACAATTGTGGTTTGTCGGACAAGAAAAATGATCGTCAATACAAGAATGCTTTGCTCGTTGGGCTTACAGAGCCAGATGGTGACTCGTCCTCGGGTGCCCCAACAACGTTTGCCTTGACATTCTCAATTAGCGATGTAAGCGTTCCAACAGAAGTAGCCCAGTAAATCTGATTTTGGGTTTAGGCGATACTATTATCGCCAATATTTACTTGGTTTAGTTCGTTGAGTAGTTGCGCCCATGCCAACATTAAGAGTGCTAGTTTGCTCTTCATCGACCACTTAACCGAAAGGTAATTATGAGCAACCCACTGTACGACTCCGAGGAAACCAAGACTCCTGCTGAGACCAAAACCAAGGCAACGACCTCGACAGTCAAAGAAGATGCACGTCAAGAAACACTTCTTGACAGACTGAAAGCAACCATTGGGGAAAAAGTTCGTCGTAAGGACATCTTCATTCAAGTACCAGAGCGCGACAATGTTCTGTTGCGAATTAGTCCAAACGTTTCTCAAGCTCAAGTTAGAAAGTGGAGACGAGAAGCAGGCGAAGATTCCAAAAACGGCATGGATGCTACGAAATTTGCAACATTCGTAATCGGTCACACTGCCGAAGGAATCATCATGGGCGACAAAGAAGTTACAGATGATGAAGGCTACTCAATCACCTTTGGCTCAGACCTCATGCTCTCAATGACAAAAACCACGAAACCAGTTCCAGATGCTGTCAGAGCATTTTTTGGACTTGATCCACACGTGGAGGCGGCTGCTCTGGCAATTCTTGATGCGGCTGGGTTCGGCGACACAATCGAGCCTGCTGAGGACCCTACGACGAAGCCTTCGACGAACTAGTCGAAGAGTCGGCAATAAAAACAGCCGCAAGGCTGGGGGAACTATGGGGTACTGACCCCCTTGAATTACTTAGATGCACAGACGAAGAGTGGTTCATACGTATGGCTTGTGCTAAAGTAATAGAGCAGGATCGCGCCGCCGCAGAGCGAAAAGCACAAGGCTAACGGCAGCATCCCGTCCAATCATCTGGAGAGCCCATGGCCGACGAACGCGTCGTTATAAAAATAGAGGTCAAGTCCGATGATAGGGACATTGACCGTACCAGACGGAAGCTTGAGAGGCTTGCTGGAGCCAGGGACAAGGATCGCACATCTAGGGACAGGGATAGTAAATCCAAGAGTAAGTCTGATGGATTAGCATCGCGCGTTCGAAAAACCGATGACAAACTCGCACGAGCAGGCCACAAATCAATGGAAAGCGTTTCGCGCAAGTATAAAAAGAGTTTTGATGGTTATGACAAAATGATCAAAATGACCGGCGGAATGATGATGAAATTCCTTTCGCTGTCGGCAAAAGCAGTTGCTCTTGATTTTCTAGCAATGGGCGCAGCGATGATTGCTGTTCATGCGGCTTTCGCTGCTGGACAAATGCTCATGAGGGGATACAAGAATGTAATGTCTCTTGCTGCTGGCGCCATGGCTGGGTTTGTGATTGCTGCTGGTACGGTTGCGGCTGCCCTCAGGGAGCAACAAGCAGCAATGTACGCCTTTTCAGCCAAAGGTGTAGCCACCGAATTTGGCTCTGGGCTCAATCAAGCAAGAATGCAAATGAGAGCACTAACAATGGATGCCGATTTAGCATCTGTCGGTGTTGAAAACTTGGCTGCCGCT
>Ga0209355_1001648_pt1 | contig 12601 bp, 8 predicted proteins | sample LauGreSBDMM110SN_3_FD_187563 | JGI IMG/M metagenome (GOLD analysis project Ga0209355, IMG submission 187563) | Freshwater lake microbial communities from Lake Michigan, USA - Sp13.BD.MM110.SN (SPAdes) (version 2) | ecosystem: Environmental > Aquatic > Freshwater > Lake | place: Lake Michigan, USA...
GATGAAAAATGCGGTTCCAGATGACTTCGTAGAACCGGCAAATCGGAAAGGATACTTATAGTCGAACTTACTACCACTACTAATTATTCTTACTACACTTTGATGATACTTGGATATGTCTAGTGTCTCAGTATCCATTTTAAAATAATTTTAGCAATTCTTTTTCAATATATTTGATACTGTATAACATTACATATTTATTTGTACTATATATCAATTAGATACAGAATAGAAGGTTTCAAGATCGATGGTCCACTATATGATGAATTTTCATCCATCGTGGATGGATGGATAAAGTGAAATTTAGAGGTGATAGATGGCTCGTCGTACATGCATTTACATATTGATCTTGTCAAAGAACGTGTCCCATTTGTCTTCACTATCGGAAACACAAGAATTATTAACAGTTGGCAGCGAAATTCCAGCTCCAGTATTCGGAAAATTCTTTTCATATACACTCAATGAGTCATCATTTAAGTGTATATAGTATGTATATAGTAAAATGCAGATACCAAGTAAAATTAAAGAAAAGACAATATACAAAATGACTTGAAATGAGATATACCCGAATGATCCTATTACATATACGATCACAATGAAGCACAATATAGTAGCTATGTAACGAAGATAGCCATTTGTTTGAAGTAAATTTTTATACGTAACTTGATCACTTTGGGCAAGGCGCTTTAGAGTATAGTAGTCAACATTTACAAAGCCCTTTTCTTCTAAAGTTTTTTCGAGAACAGTTTGACTGATTCTTTTGTTAACGTCCAAAGAAATTTTAACTTTTAGAGCAGCCTTATTTAATTGAGTGAGCTTTTCGTAGTTTTTCTTAAATTCACTTAGAGCCTGTAATTGTTTACCTCTTATCTTATTCAACACTATTTGTCTTTTTGAAATAATTATAGGGTTATTCTCCATTAAAAGTTTTTGTTCTAAAATATTTATAAGGTCCTTATATTTAGAGATAGCTTCTTCCAGTAGTTTTAGACTCTTTAAAATAGTGTCCTTATCTTTTGATTCCACTGGTTGGGGTACAAAGTAGTATTTACCTAGATTATCGAGTTCACTTTTTGATTCATCATGGGAATTTCCACTGTTAAAACTCATTATGAAATAAATCTATATAGTACGTACTTCTTAGAATTAAGTTTTATTTATTATGTATACTAGATTTACTTTATATAAAACTAACATATTTTTTCTAGCATAGTACTCTTTTTTGTATCTTCTGTAACTTTTTTTTCTCATATCTTTATGGTTAACAGTAATTTTACTTTTTTTGTTACAAAAATAATTATACCGTAAAAAAAACGACGTACGACGTACTCTATCTGCTTTTATCTTACTAAAACGAAATTGCAATTTCAGTACAATCTAATTTTCAGCATCCACCATAAATGTCAAAAGAGAGTCTTCTTCTCTATAGTCGCTACAGTCTGGAATGTTTTTCAATTTATTTAAACGAAAGCCGACCCATCCTTCATGTCCGGTTGTAGCAGTAAGTTTTCCGAACTTTGACTGTGTCATGTACTCCTGGAATTCCGTTTTAGAACCTTGGTATTGAATACGTTGCTTGGTTTTCACATGTGTAAAGAGAGTGAATAAATCGGATAGATAAACAGTCCCAGTCGGATCCACGACCACTGCTTTCATTAAAAACTTCGCAATTGGATCGTTATTGGAACGGTATCGATTTGTATGTTCTTTTACTTCGTCTGGCACAGTAATACCCTTTTCGATGCCAACACGAAAAGATCCGTCTTCTTCTGGTTCTTCCCATTTATATACAGGATCACCATGTTTCCAAATGCGATAGTAGTGTGTCAGTAACCAAAAGAATGCCTCTTTCCAAAGTACTAACTTCTTATCCAAATTAATATCCTTTTTGTGTTCAACCTGATAACCTTTATCTGATTTTTTTGAAAGATCGGGTGTATCCACAAACTTACTTCCGAATTCGACTTTTTCTATACGACGCCAAGTACCTTCGTCATTTGCAGATACTTTTGGATCATGATTGGTCAAAAGAACTGTTTTTGCTCCATTTCTGAAATATATTGGTTCCCCATATAGTTTTCGAGCCATGATAGTGTCACCACCTGTTATTTCTTTCATCATTCCAGTTGATAACTTATCTCCCTCATTTGGTTCATTCATTACATTCACTCTCTTGCCTTTTAAATTAGCCAATTCAGGAGTAGCTGCATTTGAAGCTGCTCTCTTACCTACAAGAAGGCTAACTGGAACGGATACGAAGTAGTCTCCAATTGCTTGACGAATAAGTTCTACAAGTTTTGATTTTCCATTACCACCACAGCCTGACCATATATAGAATTTTTCAGTTCCAGGATGACCATCTAGGAAGCTGGACATAGTGAGTAAAAGATATACACGAATCTTCTCACTTGGAACAATCTGCTTCAAAAAATCTTTGACTTCTACAACAAGTGGGTCATCCATTACAAACTCGATGTATGTATTACAAGTACTCATCAAGATATAGTCGTCTGGTCTTCCTGAACGAAATAAATGCTTGTCCAAGTCATAAACACCATTATTCATACCGATCAAAAAAATGTGACTATCTAAAATTTCTTCAAAGTGCGAAGGACTACGAGGGAGGATTTGTTGATCAACAAGCTTTTGAACATTCGCCTCATGATGAACTTTCCAGTACAACTTCTCTGCAACTTGATTCATGAGAAGATCTTTGTACTTATTCTGTCGCAGAATATCTTTGAATTCACGACAACAATCACGATATCGTTTGTGTTTCTCATAACGAATCGGATCTTGTATCGCATCTATCGACTTCAATCTAATTTCAAATCTCGCTGCCCATTCCACAAAGATAGAGTAAACATCTTCATTTATTTTTATACGCAATGTAACCCCTTTATCGGTTCTTCCCCAACGATGATGGACAAATTCATACCACTCTTTCGTTTGGAAATTCGAACAGACAAATTCTTCGCCAAAACAATGAGATAGAATATCAGAAATGTAGAAGATACACTTCTCGGCATTCTGTCTCGACGATTTGGTTTTCTTCTCTTTTGTTTTTAGGTCAACTTCCACTTCTAATTTGCAAAAAGCATCACAGCAACTTTTAATTTTGAAATCTAGACTCGACTTTTGCAATTCTCTAAATATAATTGGATTATCTTGCTGAGCCCAACGAATCAGAGATCCTAATGTCATGCTTCTTCTTTCCAGAGTATTCCATAGACTAACCGAAGATTCAATAGCATCTTGTTCCGTATGCTTCGTCGATCTTTTGCTAAACTCAACAAACGCTTCCAGTAATCTTTTGGTGTCGATGTTGTACAGACAACATCCTACTTCGAACCAAGTACTATAACTTTCTGCTCGACTACCATTTAAAAGTTGGGTGAGTTGAAAAGCATAGTTTACATTGTCTTCCGAGTGACTGTATGCAATAGGTTTTGACAACGCTGATTCAATTTGACGTTTGTCATTGTCTTCATATACTTTGATTTCATGTTTTCCTGAATCTGTGAGATCGGCAACATCAGAGATATTCGCTCTTCGTATCGAGAGAAGATTCACTAATACAGAGATACTAATATTCGACCCAACTGGTTTTACAAACGTTTCATCGGTGGTTGGGCTAACACTCCTCACATTCTTGTTCGCTATAAAGACACCACTGACATTATAGTCATCGATTTCTTCTCCATAAAGCATGTAAGATTTTTTGCCTTCTTTGTGACTACCATACATCATCCAACCATTCTTATAGATGACCTGTTCATCAAAAACATCTTGAATATCGTTACAAAGGCCCATATTGGCGACTGTCATCTCCATTCGTGATATCACTTCCTGGCGAATAACATACTGTATGTTAGGGTACGTGATGACATGAGGAAACATGAAGTGTAATCCATCTTTCCACACTTGTTTCTTCTCGTCAAATACAGGTTCTGGTTTTTCAGTTACATAACATTCATTTGCTCGGGGAATGTTATCGACGGTAACAAACTGTTCAATAGAAGCCCAGAAACTAGCAATTACTTCATTTACAAAAGTCAAGTCATACACTCGTTTTCCTTTTGGTAAAGCTTCTTCATAACGCAAGTCAATATCACACAGGATTGGACCAAACGAAAGATGCCTCTCTACCATGGCGATTGGACGTCCAGCAAGTATCTCTCTTTTGTAGTGAGAGAAGAACTCGTCCTTGCTATTGTCAGGAATATTGAACGACCCGGGATAAAAACCTTCGGATCCAAGTGGCATCATAGTATGTGTGACAATGTTCCCAGATTTATCGATTCGATGCTTTTGCAAGAACTTCGCAAAATTGATTCTTGCAGCTACCATATTTGTACTTACAAAACCATTTGCACTTCCATTTGCACTTCCTAATGGAGCAGTTGATTCGGTTATTCCACGATTACGAGTCTCGTCCTTGTTAAGTTCTTCTGAAGATGCTACGTTCATCTGATTGTTAGTAACAAAATAACTAAGAAAAAAGATCCAGTTGAAAAGTTCTTATTTTAACAAAATAAGCTTTACTGCTTTTATGTTCCGATGAGTCCATATGAATTTTAAACGCATTTTTTGGAAGGAATCATTTTTTGGAAGAAATATACTGTTCAAGCCCAAATACTTCATAATTTCAACCAATCCGTTCACCCAATTTTTAAATGAGTGGTGTACCTAATGATAATGTATCAGAAACTAGTAGAGTACAACTGGATGTAGCGAATAAACTTTTCGTAAAAGTTTCCACAGGACATGGAGCTATTCTCTCGTCTCCAGTTGGTTCAGGAAAAACTCGAATGGCTTGGATGTTTATTCGTCACTTCACATCCGGTATAGTACTTATTTTAGTTCCACAATGTGTCATTTTTCAATGGGTGAAAGAAATGGAACCAATTTTTCAAGGACTACTGTATCTACATGCGATTTATCATGGACAGAAAAAGCCACGGACAAAAGTTCTTGAGAGCTTCCTTTCTTCCGATATTCCTTTGAAGGTTTTAATCACGACTGTTGAAACTTACTACTCAGACGCAAATGTTCTTGCTTCTATTCCATGGTCATTCGTTGTCTTCGATGAAATTCACCGATTTCGAAATACTTGGGGTAAGATGTACCAGAGTTTGCTCAAGTTGGAATGTTGTAAACTTGGTTTGACAGGAACTCTAGTGACTTCAAATGCGCATACAGATCTGGTCAATTTGCTTCACCTGGTCGATCCTACTTCTCATACAGAACTTGTGAAGTCGAAGACTCTTTCAAGGGAAAGGATGACTCAAGAAATCGTTAACAAACACGTGATTGCTATAACTCGTTCCCAGTTGAATATACGTATGATTCCAAAAGTGAAGAGGTGGAATTACATAGACATGACCCCTTTGGAAATGGAAGTATACAAGAAGGCTCTTTGGAAGTATGACAGCGCTTACTATATTTTAATGAGTACTGCAAAAGGTCATCCAAACTATGTACAAGCTCTTGATGTGTACAAGCGTTCTCTGGGTCAATTGCAAAAAGTTGATTCATACGCATTTATTTCCGAAGTTAAGGTGGCATTTATTTCCGAAAAGGATCCAGAAAGGGCTCGAGAGATTTTGCGAAATGCACCTATTTCGGGAAAACATCGTCATTTTCTAAACTGGATCAAAGATAAGAACCCACGAGATTCCATTCTAGTCTTTGACGACTACAAGACCGGATCTCGAGTGCTAGCGGAGAAATTAATTTCTATGGGCAGAACAGATGTCGCTGTATATTCTGGGGATCTTACAAGGGAAGAGAAAGATGAAATTATACGCAAATTTCTTGCTCTAGAAATCAAAATACTCTTCTTAGTGAAAAAAGCGGGCGGAATCGGACTCAATTTACAGATAGCGACCTATGTGGTATTTCTCAGCACATCGTTTCATCCGGTAGAGGAGCATCAATGCATAGGACGAGCAGATCGGATCACATCGACGGCGAAAAAGATTCGAGTGGCTTATCTAGACTATGTCGGAGGCTTTGGAAACATACGTCATGGAATGTATCCAATAAAAGATCAACATGCAGATGCAGTTCAAAGAAACACTGGGATTGAAACACTCGGTGATCCACAGGGGTATCATAATTGCATATGTCACTCAACATTTGAAAAACTTAATCAACACTGGGAACGTTTGAAGATTTCACAATTACAGAAAGGTACACTTGTTGGATTTCATTCCGAAGTGCTGGGAAAACCCGTAAATGGAGTTGTTTTGAAGCTACTGTCCAATAAAATGTGTGAAGTTGAAGGAGAGAAAAGTGGGACTGTGTCAGAATGGATATGTATGAAAGAATTGATACCACGTACAAGTGATATGATGTTTATGTACATAAAGGATTTCTTCAATGGAGGTAAAAGAGAAGTGACGAAACGAAAACACGTAGAACTATAGACTTGAACAGTAACTATAAATATTTGCAGAAATACTACGTACATGGCGACATTATAGTAGTTTTTTTAAAAATCTGCTCTCTCTTAAAAAAACAACATTTTTAAGAGTGCAGACGAGTTGCAAAAACTAAAATGATAACTTATATATAAATAGAGCAGACGAGTTGCAAAAACTAAAATGATAACTTATAGATCGAAATAATAATCTGTTATTTTGATACATTTAATTTTTGTTGGAATACTGGTTTGTTGTAATATCCAACTTATGTCTACATAATAAACACCTATTCCATAATCATCCAATTCTTTTTTAAATTCAATTGTATATTTCTTTGGCATTAAGTCAATGTAATATCTTTCATTAGTTTTATCAATAATAATGATATCTGGTGTATAATTATCTTTACATAAATTTCCGCAATATTCACCAATTCCAGATATATATATGTAATCAAACTCTCTAAATGTAAAAGGTAAAATATCATTACCTTTACCAATCCATTTCACAAAAATATCAATTGCTACTTTTTTATCTTTATAAATTTTTATAAGTTCATTTTTACATTTCTCACATTTTTACATTTTAAAATTGATTGCTCCAAGTGCTAGTAATTAAGTCATTGTTCCATAAGTTATACACGTTGCATTGTTCGGAACGCCTTTCTTCGGTGCAGTCAGCCTTTCCGACTTCGGGAAATAGCTGAGACAGTCGCTTTTCCATCAATATGAAGACTTTATCCGATCGGCTTTTGTCTCTGATTTTGATGTAGTCGAAGGCTGGGTTGACACGTTCATTTTTACATTTCTCACATTTTTCGCATCTTACGCAATTGATTATCAATGGTTCGTTGTTTGTATTTACTAACGTTAATAATGAATTCGCATCAATTTCAACCCAAGGTTCTGGTCTATCTTCACTACAAGTTTTATGTGTATTACATATTTCATATATACTTTTAATTTCACCATTAAGTGTATGTGCTACATCAGCAATTCTTAATTCATCTTCATAATTAAACCGATGTTCTAATGTGATGATTGAACCTTCGGTTATTTCAGGAAGGGTGATTTCGGCACTTATTTTACACGATACACATTCTCTTACAAATTGAATATGCGTTTTATTTTCTAAAAGAGTTTTCATTAACATTTTTGCGTCTTTATGGATTTGACTTTCAGTTGGTTTGCTATAATGATGACAAGGATTAATACTATCTACTTTATGACGAAAATGATGAACTCTTATTTTACCCTGCACTAAAATTAAATCCTTATTACATTCAGGACAAATATATTCATCTTTTTTATTTGCTATTTTAGGATAAACATATTCACCAGTAAGTTTATTGATTGCTCCAAGAGATAATAATTGCGTCATTGTTGTATAAGTTATACCTATGTTATGTCTTCTTAATTTTATATTCAATTTTATAATCAATCAATTTTATTTCATTTTTTTATAAATATCAAAACTAAATGTTGACATATTTTTAAGAGAGCAGACGAGTTGCAAAAACTAAATGTTGACATATTTTTAAGAGAGCAGACGAGTTGCAAAAACTAAATGTTGACATATTTTTAAGAGAGCAGACGAGTTGCAAAAACAAAAATGTTGACATATTTTTAAGAGAGCAGACGAGTTGCAAAAACTAAATGTTAAAAATAAGAGAGCAGACGAGTTGCAAAAACAAAAATGTTCATTTTTACATTTCTCACATCTTACGCAATTGATTATCAATGGTTCGTTGTTTGTATTTACTAACGTTAATAATGAATTCGCATTTCAAAATAAATATAAAGAATTGAATTATATAACATTAGTAGCAATAATAAATAACAAAGAAATGGATGAAACTAAGTGGAAAGACATTCCAATAAATGAATTGAATAATTATCAAGCACACCCTTCAGGATTAGTAAGGAACATAGTTACAAAAAAAATTAGAAGCGTAAATAAAAAAGATAATGAATATATATATTACACATTTGGAAAATTTACAACATCACTACATAGGATAATTGCATTTACATTTATTGAAAATGATGACCCTCAAAAGAAAACACAGGTAGACCATATAAACGAAGACAAAAAAGATAATTGTGTAGAAAATTTGAGATGGATAACGCCATCTGATAATGTTCAGAAAGCAGTTGATAAAGGTAGAAAGGACGGAAAACCTGGAACTACACCAATAACGGTTACATTTCCAGATAATACAACAAAAATCTATAATTCTCAAGTTGATGTCATATCAGAATTATCATTAAAAAATATTAACATTATTAAATATAGCATTAATTTAAGAGCCGGATTTTATTATGGTTCTGATAAAACCAATAAGAAAAATAACAAGTGGATTTACAAGTTTGAATATGCAGATTTAATAACCCCATGTGGTTCTGTTATAGAACAGGATATTACTATAGAAGGATTTACACATTTAATTGCGTGTAGTAATGGTATTATAAAGAACAAAAAGAATAAAAAAATAATAACAGGTTCGTTTGATGGAAATTATTATAGGATAAAACCCCAATGTAAAAATAAAAAAATTATAATTCCCTCTACGTTTGCTCATAGATTATTAGCATTAACCTTTATTCCTAATCCTGATAATAAACAAGTAGTTAATCATAAAAATGGAAATAAAAAAGACAATAGCATTAGCAATTTAGAATGGGCTACGCAAAAAGAAAATGTGCAACACGCAATTGATAGTGGCTTGATAAATCATATTATTATAACTGGTGATAAAATCCCATCAATCCATAATGAACCGAGAACTATTTATCACACCAGTAGTCCTGTTCTTCAATTAAATTTTGATGGGAAAATTATAAAAAATTTTGATAGAATTGAACAAGTAGAAGAAATCTTCGGAAAAGGGAAAGCGTCTATTTGTCGTAACTACAGAAAAAAAATATATTCATTCTCATGTGGTTATAATTGGTGTTATGAAAAAGATTATGATAGCGATATAACTTTCCATGAAAAGATTTTGGAAATATTCCCAGATATAACAGATTTTGAAAATTTAAACTATGAACATATAAGAAAATATATAGTTAAAGAAGCAAGACCAGTGTGGCAATTAGATTTAGATGGAACTAAAGTTAATTGTTTTGATAGTATTAAAGATGCGGCGGAAAGTTTAAATGTAACTATTTGTTCAATACACAATTCTATTTCAAAAAACAATCTCTTTATTAAAGGTTATAAATTTAAGTATATGTCTTATTATGAAAGTGTTGAACCTAATAATTTTATATATATTAAGGAGATTATCGATTATGTTATAACCACATTGGATATACCAGATAATATAAAAATAAAAAGCGAAATATGCAAAATACTTCATGAAAATGTAAATACAAACGGGGAATTAAAATTAACTGTCCCTATTGTTCAGTTAAATGATGATGGAACATTTAAACGCATTTGGTCAGGACAGCGTGTGATTGAGAGAGAATTAGGATTGCCAAGAAATACAATTTATAGATATTTGCATGATGATAACAATAAAAATTGGAGAAAAATAACAATAGATGAAATGTGTAATCTTTAGTTTTAGATTATAATAATGCTATTTTTCGTGCATAAAATAATTATGAACGAAAACCTGTATTACACCGACCAAAAAGTATCATTATAAATATTTAAAGTAACTGTTCAAGTCTCTAGACCGGTAAGGACAGCAAAAAGGTGTAAAAATACAGTACAATGTTTAAGAATTCTCCGTGTCGCTATTAGAGCGGACATAAGCACACATATCTATGATCCAGATCACGTACTTTCCAGTATTCGATCGTACCATCCGGTAAAAGTCGAGGTATAATAAGCGGGACCAGACCTTGTTTTAATTCGTATTCAAAAATTTCTGATGTCAATGGATTTGGATTATCAGTCGGAAATATTGCAAATGTAATGGATCCTTTATCCAATTGACTCAATCGAAACCCACGAATTCTACTATACTCATATTTTGTCATCAAGGGTTCTGTATTATAGATTTCTGTAGATGACAGGTCTACAATTTTTTTGAAAACGGTATCAATAGGTTCAATATTTAAACACTGATTTAATTTTGACACAGATTTTTCTGTTTTTGTCTTATTCTTCATAAGATTTTGTAAAAGAAGATCATCTATGAGAAAATCCTCGGTTTCATTTACGTCACCTTCCAACAGTTCAAGTGCATTATTTTCTTCCAAATCATCCTCAATGACATCATTGTCGTAATCGAGGCAGTCGTCGTCATTACCATTATCACTCATTTATGAATATCCAAGATTTTGTAAAACTAATTACCTAAATATGAGTTCAAGTATTTACTCACTGATTTATAATTCCATGAGATAAAACGACATTTATTTTTTACTGTTTTATACAATCATTTTTTTCTAATAATCATATCAAAGTTTTTACATGTACTCGACTATTACTACTCTAATTTTTCTTCTACACTAAATATTTTTTGAGCTTGATAACCAGTGCGTATATCTTTCATGACCCATGCACATAGACACGACTTACACTGATACATATACTTGATTCTATCTGAAGGAATCATAAAAAATTTGACAGGTTTATCAGAATCGCAAAAAGAGCATTTCACTTTATCTGTCTCTGGTAAAGTATTATCAAACGCAGTAAATTTGTTGACAAGGGATTCATAGTACAATTCATGACCTTCGCCACCTCGAACTACCCGGAAGTATGTTTTGGGTTCAGTTAAGTCAATTTGAACATCTTCGCACTTACGACACCCTAAGTATGCTTTCTGACAATTGTCAATTACTGTAGTTTTCAGCACTAAAAGATTACTACAGTCTGAACAAAACTCCATAAGGTTCTGAAAATAATTTTAAAAATTAACTAACTTATTTTTCACAAAGAAACGTTATGACTTTACTTCAGTGACTGTGACTTAAAGTTACATTTACATTCAATCACTTTTTTCGATTGCTACCAAAAAATTTCTGTAAGCACCTTCAACATACTCTTTCACGTACTCAATATAGGACGAAATTTTCTCAAGTGCATCATGGTCGGTAATTGGCTTTGCATCTTTTTCAATTCCCCATACGAACAAATATTCAATGTGAGGATCAAGAGCATGAGGAAAGTTTACTTCACTGTCCAGTATGATATCGTGATCTTGGCGAATATCAAGTGGCGAAGGCTTCCGATAGGAAACAAGAACAAGATTATCTTTTCTTTCACACGTATAAAAGGTGTATAAAACTCCATGTATCAGATTTGCAATCGTATGACCATTGTTCATATGAAACTTCGTATTAGCAACATACGCACTCGGATAAACTTCGGGTATACGAAGTGTACAGTGGTAAAAAGTTCGTTCTTTTTCATCACAAACATCAAAGTCTTTCTCATCAAAATGTATCATCTGTTTTAAAGATAATTGTTTCTTCATTTTTGAAAGACGGGAAAGAATTGTTTGAAATGCAACTTCTAAAATATCTTGACAAGTAAAACATCCAATCGACTCAAGAACGAAATTAAAAGAAGAAGCGACTTTCCTCTCATTGACAACAAAATATCTGTGTTTATCATGACAATCAAAATCTTCTTTTTCCTTAATTATCATTTTATCACTGGTATCCACACTATCATAAGTTCTCAACTTTTCCAGTATTCTTTCTTGGTGTAAAGTGTTTGTGTAGTATGCTCGAGCTACAGGATTATAAGCAGCATGAAAAAAAGAGGAAGATACACTTGGACGCATTGTAATTCGTAATGTTTGACCAGGTAAGAGTTTGAATAACAAAGGAAATGTACTAATGGATGTGGTCTCATCAGAGAATCTTGCACCATGTTCTGACGGAATTTTGGCCTTCACATTCTCGAATATGTTTTTTTCCAGTGAAACTATAAATGGAGGGAAAATGCTATTCAAGATAAGTTCTTCGCCTTCTTTATCTTCTTCATTGACAGTTTTACATTCATCTACGTCCATTTCTTCCTTGTTTTCTTCCTTGTTTTCTTCCTTGTTTTCTTCATTGTCTTCTTCATTGTTTTCTTCCTTGTTTTCTTCCTTGTCTTCTTCATTGGTAGTATGAAACTTTATATCTGCAGTGGTAACGTCTAAAAGCGTAAGAGAATTCAGTGTATCATGCGTTACATTTAAAGAAAATGTGTACTTTGAAGGA
>Ga0209355_1001649_pt1 | contig 12600 bp, 10 predicted proteins | sample LauGreSBDMM110SN_3_FD_187563 | JGI IMG/M metagenome (GOLD analysis project Ga0209355, IMG submission 187563) | Freshwater lake microbial communities from Lake Michigan, USA - Sp13.BD.MM110.SN (SPAdes) (version 2) | ecosystem: Environmental > Aquatic > Freshwater > Lake | place: Lake Michigan...
AACCTGATAGATTCCTTTTACTTTCTGTGTCAACAACAATTAATAATTAATAGACCATCTCTCCAAAATTCTGTGTCAACAACAATATATAAATAAACCTGATAGATTCCTTTTTAGTTTCTGTGTACATAAAATAATTAAATAAACCTGATAGATTCCTTTTTAGTTTCTGTGTACATAAAATAATTAAATAAACCTGATAGATTCCTTTTTAGTTTCTGTGTACACAATAAATACTATCCATCTCTCCAAAATTCTGTGTCAACAACAATTAATAAATAAAGACAATAGATTTATTTTGTCTTTTGTGTCAACAAAATAATTAAATAAACCTGATAGATTCCTTTTTAGTTTCTGTGTACACAATAAATACTATCCATCTCTCCAAAATTCTGTGTCAACAAAATAATTAAATAAACCTGATAGATTTATTTTTTCTTTTGTGTCAACAAAATAATTAAATAAACCTGATAGATTCCTTTTTACTTTCTGTGTCAACAATAATTAAATAAATAAACCTGATAGATTCCTTTTACTTTCTGTGTTGCCAACAATTAAATAAAACTACTCTATAGCTGAAGTATTCTTTTTGTGTCAACAACAATTAATAATTAATAGACCATCTCTCCAAAATTCTGTGTCAACAACAATAATTAAATAAACTGTATAAATTCCTTTTCTTTTTTACAATGAATAAAATACTATCCATCTCTCCAAAATTCTGTGTCAACAACAATTAATAAATAAAGACAATAGATTTCTTTTTTATTTTGTGTCAACAACAATTAATAAATAAAGACAATAGATTTCTTTTGTCTTTTGTGTCAACAAAATAATTAAATAAACCTGGTAGATTCCTTTTTACTTTTGTGTCAACAACAATATATAAATAAACCTGGTAGATTCCTTTTTAGTTTTGTGTACATAAATTAAATAAATAAACCTACTCTATAGCTGAAGTATTATTTCTGTGTCTACAACAATTAATAAATAAAGGCAATAGATTTCTTTTGTCTTTTGTGTCAACAACAATATATAAATAAACCTGATAGATTCCTTTTTAGTTTTGTGTACATAAATTAAATAAATAAACCTGATAGATTCCTTTTACTTTCTGTGTTGCCAACAATTAAATAAAACTACTCTATAGCTGAAGTATTTTTTTTGTGTCAACAACAATATATAAATAAACCCCATAGATTCCTTTTCTTTTTTACAATGAATAAAATACTATCCATTTCTCCATTCTGTGTTGCCAACAATTAAATAAAACTACTCTATAGCTGAAGTATTTTTTTTGTGTCAACAACAATATATAAATAAACCCCATAGATTCCTTTTCTTTTTTATGTGGACAATAAAATACTATCCATCTTTCCATTACGAACACTTAAAGTTGTTGCTTATATGTTTAAGTAAAAATATAAAATGAAAATATACGTGTAAATTTGTAAATATTAATAAAAATTGAAATTTAAAAACGTATGTAGATATATTTCAATAGAAAATGACAGAAAATAAACCAACACTTATTAAAGTGGATTTCAAAGATATTCGTAATGTGCGTCAAAAACTTAATAACCATAAGGTGTATGAAAGCATAACCTCTAATAATGTGGATGAGTTTAATAAAAACATAAACCCAAAAGAGTTAGAAAGAACTCTAAATAATGATTTATCAACTGATTTTGAAACTTTTTGGAATAAATGTCGGTCGGATGATTGGTTTGCTAAGATCATATCGTCAAAATTATCGAAACTAGCATCAAGACAAGGAACAAAAGATGAACAAGAGCAGATTAGAATATCTAATTTAACATCATCAATGTGTGGCGTTAATATTAAAACTCTTTCGGCATCTGCTTTGCGTCCAACAAAAAACGGGGTTATAATAAATGAAAAATATATGAAAAAAAAGAAGATTACAAAAGATGAGTGTTTAAAGTCATTTGATGGAGAAATTACTGGAAAGATAAAAGGTTATATATCAGCAAAGGTCGCTTTTGGAAGTGGTGGTCATCAAGATAATGTATTTAATGAATTAGATGACTTAGCAAATTGGTGGCGTGAATTCAAAAAAAACACACAAGAGGTTCTTGTTTTAATGATTGAAACCGACCTGGATTATAAAGTGGATTGTCTAATAGAAAAATATAAGCATAATAATAATATTATTATTGCCAACCATTATTCTTTTCAAGAGTTTATTATTAATAATTATTATGATGAAAGAATATAATTACAAATATTAAATGCTAAATCAAATGAAATACGTTTTCTAGCTATTGTGTTGCTTTCGCGATAATTTGTTAGAAATAATGAATTATATTTATTTCTTTTATCCTTGATATATTCATTAAACTTTTGAACCAAATCTTCTTGTTCTATTATAGACATGTTTTTATTTATTACTAATGTCGCATAACTTCGTGCGGATAATTTCTCAGTATTATCTATAAATATATCTTTATCATTAACGACTTTTAACCCTAATTGGTTTTCAATACTATCATCAATACATTTTAACAAAATATTTGTTATAAATTCTTTATTTTTCGTGTTTTTTGTTGCCCTTTCGACTTTATATCCAGGATTATTTGGAAGATTATAAATCTCCCCTCCAATAGTATAATTATTTTCTGGTGTAAATAAAATGTGTAGTGTATGCTGAACTGGATAAATACATATATTTATTAAATTGGGTTCAATATTGTTTTTTTTTGTAAATTGAATACTACAAACCGCATAACTGGTATCGTCAAATACTTGTTCTTCAAATATATTGATTATAATAATATCATATTTTTCCAAAAACTTTTTTCTTAATTCAATATCAGATTTTCTAATAGAAGATATAAAATTTACAGGAATAATTATTATACCACCCATACAATAAGAACTATCAATTAAATTAATAATGAAACATTTATAAAGGTCATTACAGTTATATTTATCGTATATTTGTTTATTTTTATTTTTATTTCGTGCGAGATATGGCGGATTTGTTAACACGAATTTGTTGTTATAACAAGGCGGGTTTACCAAAGTATCACATTTAATTGTATTTGGATATTTTGGGTCAATATCATATAGTTCAATTGTAAAGTCATCTTTATTATGTATAAATTTTAATAAATCACCATTACCCGCGAATGGTTCGATGATATGATTAATATTTTCCGGTATATTCATATTTTTAAGTATATATTCATAATTGGTTGTATAAAATTGACCTAATTGTGTTTTTGACATTTATTATTATTGTTATTGTTATTGTTCCATTAAATTATTTGTTATTCTAAATCAATTTTTTAATTTATTATTTTTATAAAGTGTTTAAAAATGATTGACATTTATGAATAGGAATCCGTGTAGTTATGTTTTACGATTTTATGATTAAAAAATATTGTGATATGACTTACAATATAGATTTCTTTTTCTTTCTGTGTCTACAACAATTAATAAAAACACTCTATAGATTCCTTTTTACTTTCTCTCTATATCTGACAACAAAAAACGATATAAATCCGCCTTTTAGATTGTGGGTCATTTCTATGTTTCGATACTCATTTCTTGACTTCATATAATACCATAAAATTGTATGGTATTATATTAAATTTGTTTATGTGTGTATTTATTTGTTTATTTGTTTATTTGTTAGTTAGTTAGTTAGTTAGTTTGATTGATTGCATGGGTTATTCGATTACATGGAATATAACCGGAAAGCAAAATCGGGACGAGATACCTATGTGTTTACATCCATTTTCAAATTCCTATTTCGACTTTTGAAAAAACTATAAAGAGAGAATTCTACTTTCCATTGGGCGTTTGTTGTTTGAAAAAATAAAGAAATATAGTATAATGGAACGCGTCTCGTATATAAAGGCAGATAATAACAAAATAATAAACGAAGAGGCCATACTATGGGTTAGGAAACTAGACCGCTGTTTAGCAATATGCACCAAATCTATAGGATGCGACGGAATACACGATACACACCGAATATGTAAATCAAAGAACCCAGAAAGTTATAATAAACTTAATAAACACTTTGAATAAATCATCGGTCGTTTCTATGTTTCGATACTCATTTATTGAGACCATATAATACCATAATAATTGTATGGTGTTATATTTATTGGTTTATTCGGTTTGATTGTTTGTTGGGGGTGCGATGTTTGGAAATAGATTGGGTTTTATCCAAATGACACGGTGTTGTAAATGAGTGTTGCTTTTTGTTTTTAAAATCAAATACAACATAAAGACATAATATTATGTTAGTACATAAAAAATGAACTCATCTCTGAATATTGTTGAATTGATTGAAAATAACCCTATTACACGGTTGTCGGGAACATACCAGAATAAATTATTAACAAAAATTAAAAATAATTTTACAGATACAGAACAAAAATTATTTGTTACAAGTTTCTATTGTTTTTTAAACTATAACCCTAGAAGTGATTTTGTCATTGATTTAGATAATGTTTGGAAATGGATTGGGTTTAGTCAAAAAGTCAAAGCAAAAGTTTTGTTAGAAAAATATTTTATCATTAATAATGATTATAAAATCTTGCTTTCCCACGCGGGAAAGCAAGATTTTCATACGCATGGTGGTAACAATAAAGAAATAATTATGTTAACTATAAAAACATTTAAACTTTTTTGTTTAAAAGCAGGAACAAAAAAGGCGGACCAAATTCACGAATATTATGTTAAATTAGAAGAAACTTTACAAGAAGTAGTTCAAGAAGAAAGCGATGAACTAAAATTACAATTGGAAAAGAAAGATAAGGAACTGGAAAAGAAAGATAATGAGAAAAATAAAATAAGAGAGAAAACAATAATAGGGAATTTTCCAAATAACGAACAATGTGTTTATTACGGAATAATAGATAATGTTAGCAATAATAATGAAAAATTAATTAAATTCGGCAACTCAAATAATTTAAAAAATCGTGTGTATAGACATAAAGAAACATATTCAAACTTCATATTAGTAAATGCGTTCAAAGTCGTAAATAAATTACAAATAGAAAATGCTATAAAAGAGAACCCAATATTAAGTAAAAGACTGAGAGAATTATCAATAAATAATAAAAACTACGTCGAGTTATTAAATATTGAGGGTTTATCATTTACAGAATTAGATAAAATAATAAAAACAATAATCGCAAGTATTGATTTTACTCCTGAAAATTATGAAAAACTTTTGAATGAAAATAAAACGTTGAAAAATAAACTTAATGAAAACAACGATTTTATATTATTAAATGTTGAAAACCAAAAGTTAAAGTTAGAAAATTTTAAATTAATAAAAAAATATAATACATTGATACGAAAGACCAAAACTACGCATTTTGTCGATGATACTAATATTGAAGAAGAATGTCTTGCAAATTATGAAGCAACCATACATAAAATAAAGGATAAAATTAAAAATATAAAGAAAAACAAAGATGGAAAATATTATATACACGATAAGGTTTATGAAAGGTTAAATGGGACTAGAACAGAAGTATATAATGAATTGTCATTTAAAACATCTGGAGGTTTAACAAAGGATGATTTAATTTTAAATAAATACGGAAAAATAGTTTCAAAGAAAAAGTGTATTCAAGAAACAGCAACTAATAGATTCGAACAAGTTAATTTGAAAAAGAAGAAAATAGTTACGGATGATTTATCATAAATATATGACATTTTATTTTTATAGAGAATAACAGGTATATATTTTTTTGTCGGTCGTTTCTATGTTTCGATACTCATTTATTGAGACCGTATAATACCATAATAATTGTATGGTATTATATTTATTGGGTTTATTAGGTTTGATTGTTTGTTGGGGTTGCGATGTTTGGAAATAGATTGGGTTTTATCCAAATGACACGGTATCTATTTTACTCCTTATTTGTTTAACGTGGTCCTTATTGTTAAACAATAACTCCTTTATCTTGTCTTTAATCATACATGTTGTTTCGTCGTCGTCCTTTTCATCTAAAAACCGTTTAATTTTACGACAAGTTATATCATCTAAATTGTCGTGTCTTTCTTCAAACTCATCTGCTAAGTAATTACAGTTATTATTATACATTTCATCCAATAGTTTTTCGCGGTCGGTTATATTCCACTCGCCATCTCCAACGTGTATCAGGGCATATTTGCTTTTAATATCGGAAATATAAACATTCGAATTCTCGGGTTTTTCCTTATTGAAATGTTTCAATTCGATTAGTTTTGGAACTGACATAAAACATTGGTTGAAAATGCCGATTAACTTTTTCTCGGTGATGTGGGTCATGTCTTCATTCCCATAGTTATTTATAATTATATTATTGCTATTTGTATTGTTGCTGTTATTTGTGTTTGTGTTTGTCGTTGTCGTTGTTTGTGGCGTAATTCCGGATTTAATCATATTTTCCAATTGGGTTATTTTGTCTTCAAGAGATTGGATTCTAAGTTGCTCCCTTTCTTTTTGTTCGTTCTCTTCATTATCGCGACGAATTTTTACAGGACACGTTTTTATTTCGTGTCTTAATCTGGTATATTTATTTACGTATTTTTTATTACACCATATACAATCGTTATTAATTATTTTAACACACGGGGTTATTCTATTTAAATGTTGTTTATAGTTTCCCTTTATTGTAAACACTTTTAAACATTTATCGCATTGATATTTATTCATAATAATTTACTTGTTGTCGTATTTTTATATTATTTTATTGAAATGTTAAGAAATTCATAAATTTATGGAAAAATGTTAAGAAATTCATTATCGTCATAATATTATTTTATATTTGTTTGGGGTTGTTATTTGTATTGCTAAGAATAAATTCGGGATTTTCATTTATGAATTTCTTAACATTTTGGGGATAATTTCGGAACTCCTTAAATGGTTATTTTGGGGTTGTATGTCTGTATATTATTACCATCTATGGTTTATCTACGACTGCTTATGAATTTGTTAACATAAAATGTTAATATTTTCATCGTCCGCGCGCAAGATGATTTTTCTAAAAACCCCAATAGAATGAAAATAAATAAAAATAGAAATTTCTAAAAAACTATTGAGTATCTTTTATATAATTCCTGGAACCCTTGTCCGAAAATGTTAAGAAATTCATAAATTTATGGAAAAATGTTAAGAAATTCATTGCCGTCATAATATTATTTTATATTTGTTTGGAGTTGGTATGTGTATTGCTAATAATATTTTGTGTGTATATGATTTATGAATTTCTTAACATTTTAAGGATAATTTCGGAACTCCATAAATGACATAATCCGAAAATTATAAAATTAATATACGGCATATATGGTTTATCTGCGACTGCTTATGAATTTCTTCACATAAAATGTTAATATTTTCATCGTCCGCGCGCAAGATGATTTTTATAAAAACCCCAATAGAATGAAAATAAATAAAATTAGAAATTTCCAAAAAACTATTGAGTATCTTTTATAGAATTCCGGAAACCCTTGTTTAAAAATGTTAAGAAATTCATAAATTTTTTAGAAAATGTTAAGAAATTCATTGCCGTCATAATATTATTTTATATTTTTGCGGGGTTGTTATTTGTATTGCTAAGAATAAATTCGGGATTTTCATTTATGAATTTCTTAACATTTTAAGGATAATTTCGGAACTCCATAAATGACATAATCCGAAAATTATAAAATTAATATACGGCATATATGGTTTGTCTATTATGTCTTATGAATTTCTTCACATAAAATGTTAATATTTTCATCGTCCGCGCGCAAGATGATTTTTCTAAAAACCCCAATAGAATGAAAATAAATAAAATTAGAAATTTCTAAAAAACTATTGAGTATCTTTAAATTCCGAAATTCGAATCCAACCAAATTACATTAAACCAACTGCACGCAAAATGCTTTATTTAGAACCTACACTAAAATTATGCGTTATAATAATAATAATTATATAATAATTATTATTATATAATGAACAATCTTGAATTACTACAAGTTTACAATTTTGACAAAAAAATTAGATGTGGTAGAAATTATGATGGTGGGTATGTATTAGCAGAGTTGGATGGTAAATATGATTTATATATTTCAGCAGGGATAGCGGACGACGAAAGTTTTTCACGAGATTTTATTAATAAATACAATATGAATGAATATAATAGTTTTGGTTTTGACGGGACTATACAGAATTATCCATATCATTATACAAAAAAAATTTCATTTATACAAAAAAATATTAATTTTTTTAACGATGATAATAATACTAATTTATCATTTTTGATTAACAAACATGACAATATTTTTTTAAAAATAGATATCGAAGGGGGTGAATATCCATGGTTATTACAAATAGACGAAACCCAATTAAATAAATTTAAACAAATTGTAATAGAATTTCATGGAATTACAAATAATGGGTGGGGTTGTAATTATAATGATAAGGTGACATGTTTAGAAAAATTATCAAAAACACATTATATCGTTCACGCACATGGTAATAATCATGGACCAGTATTGAATAATATTCCTGATGTGATTGAATTAACTTATGTAAACAAAAATTATTTTAATTCGGTTCCAGAATTGAATACGCAACCATTACCTATCAATAATTTAGATTTTTCAAATTCGTCTAATAAACCTGATATTAATTTAAATTTTTATCCATTTTTAAAAAAATAAGAGTTGTTCTAAATTCCGAAATTCCAGTACCAAACCGTTAATAATTTTACCGAGAGCGCGCGCAAGATGATTTTTATAAAAACCCCAAATAATTAAATAAAAATAGATTTTTTAAAACTATCTTTATTTACTTTCCGGAAAACATGCCGTAAACCAAAAAAAATGAAATTAAAGTATTTGAAATAGATATAATAACAAATATAAAAATAATATAATGAACACTTACCAAATGTATGAAGATTTACTTGATTGGATAGATATCACCAAAATAGATTGGGACATTTTATCAAATAACAAAAATGCTGTTTGCTTTCTTGAAAAGAATGAAGATAAGATAGATTGGTTTAACTTTTCTGGACTTTCTGGTTCGGAAAGATTTCTCGAAAAGAACCCGGATAAAATAAATTGGGACAACCTTTCATTAAACGATGGACCGAATACGATAAAATTATTAAAAAAGAACCCGGATAAAATCAACTGGCAGTATTTATCGGCACTTCCTCAAGGTTATGAATTATTTAAAAATAATATGGATAAAGTGGATTGGTGTTTCCTTTCTTTAAATGAGAGTTTATCCGCCATAAAAATATTAGAAGAGAACCCCGAAAAAATCGATTGGATTTATTTCGCAAAAAATCCGTATGGCGTTCGTTTATTAGAACAGAATAAGAACCGTATAGATTGGGTTTATTTATCGATGAATGAAGGTGCCGGCGTTGAAAAACTAATGGAGGAAAACGAATCCCAACTTAGTTATAGTTGTTTATCGATGAATCGAAACAAAAACGTGTTAAAAATACTGGAAAGACACCTCGACCAGGTCAATTGGGTTTTATTATCTTCAAATCCTGAAGCAATATATATATTAGAAAAACACCAGGATAAAATCGAATGGGATTGTTTATCTGGTAACCCAAAAGCAATCCATTTATTGGAAAAGAACACGGATAAAATAGATTGGTCTAAATTATCGGGTAACCCAAACGCGATTCATTTATTAGAAAAGAACCCGGATAAAATAGATTGGAATATGTTATCTACAAATCCAAACATATTTAAAATAAATTACTCGTTTTTAAAAGAGTCTGCGTTGGAACTTAACGCGGAAATAATAACCGAAAGGTTTCATCCAGATAATATTTCAAAATTATCCGAATGGGGATTTGATGTTTCAGAAGTATGGAGTCTATAGAGACCTTCGAAAAAAATAAAAAATAAGGGGAAACCCCTATTTTTTATTAAACGGAGTAATAAAAAACCGGTCAAATAAATTTTAATATTTTAAATTATTATATGAAAAAATCAATGGTCGTTGTTTTACTTTGTTTATTTATTGTTTCCGTATTTGTCTTTAGACCTCGTGTATTGCGAGAAAACCACGGAGGTGGCGGAGGTCATGGTGGCGGAGGTCACGGAGGAGGTGGTCACGGAGGTCATGGATGGGGACACGGAGGTCATGGATGGGGACACGGAGGTCATGGATGGGGACACGGAGGTCATGGATGGGGACACAGAGGATGGGGTGGGGGGTCGTATGCGGTAAACCCATTATATGTATACGATGACGATGATGATGTTTATTATTCTTACCCATATTATTTTTTTTAAAATAAAGGAGGAAAATAAAAAATTGAAATGCTTTTTACACTTGTATGAAATATAACAAATAAAACACACAAAAGTAAAGTAAAATGTCAACATTCAACGCTTCAATCTTATTAAACGAATCATTAAACACCTTAATTACAAATCTAGCAATGGATTTAGCAGTTAGGTCTGTAATGGAATGTAGTAAAAAGTATAATTTCGATGGGGAGGAAGCAGTTCGTGAACTAGGTCTTAACTCATCGCAATTACAAATCGAAACAACTCAATCTGAGGAAAACTCAGGGTTACCACCTGTAATGTCTGTAAGACGTAAAACGACACCAAATACTGTTATTTTAAAAAAATCAAAGGTTGCCGCATCAAAACCGGCATTTCCTTTACCATATAATGGTGTGATTAATGATGAAACCTGTTTAGGTTTAAAAAACAATCATGGTTTATATACACAGTGTGAGTTAAAAAAGATAACTAATTCCGATTTTTGTAAAACTTGTGCCGGTCAATCTTCAAAAAATTCTAATGGGAAACCAGATTATGGAACTGTTTGGGAAAGAGGTCAAGTTGGTATAATGGATTATCGTGATCCAAACGGAAAAGGACCTATTCATTACACCAAAATTATGAAAAAAATGGGTCTAACTCAAGAAGCAGTTATTCAGGAAGCAGAACGTTTCGATATAACAATTGACCCTATTCATTTTGTTGACCCAGAACCCACAAAACCAGTTTCCGGTAAAAAAGGAAGACCCCAAAAACCAGAAAAAGTAATTGAAGTTGATGAATGTAATAATTTATTCGCGTCACTTACATTAAACACTGTGGAACCATCAGATATTAGAGAAGAAACCAAACAAGAATCCGAACCAGCACCTTTAAAAGTAGAAAAGAAAGAAAAAGCAACAAAGATTCCAAAAGTATCCAAGACCGAAGAAGCCAAAGCAGAAAAAGCACGAAAAGCAGAAGAAGTCAAAGCAGAAAAAGCAAGAAAGACCGAAGAAGCCAAAGCAGAAAAAGCAAGAAAAGCAGAAGAAGCCAAAGCAGAAAAAGCGAGATTAAAGGGAGATGACAAAAAAAAGAAGACAACTAAGGTTGACTTACCTGTTGAGATTCCCCCAGAAGAAAAACCCCAACAAACTACGAGTTCATCTAATGTAGAACCAAATAATGTAGTAAGGTTTGATTATGACGGAGAAGTTTATTTTAAAACACCCGACAATTTACTATATGATAATAACAGACAATTGGTTGCTAAAATTAACGCAAACAATGATGTTATATTCTTGGGGTTAAATGACGCAGATTCGGATGAAGAAAGCGAAGATAGTTACGAGGAAGAGGATTAAATAGTAGTTTAACAAAACAATAAAACAATATAAAAAATATAAAAATAAAATAAAAAATAAAAAAGGGGAAACCCACTCTTTTTTTTATTGAGAGTATAAAATGATAGAAACTATTGAAGAAGTAAACGAATTATTCTTAAAATACATAACCGAAAATATGATGTATACTAATTTTGAAGAGTATGAAACCAACCGGTGTATCAAGACAAAAGGTGATTGGATATATCATTATATAAATACAATTAATATGAACGAGTTAATCGAAATGTTTTGGGAAGATACAATAGAGATTAATAATTCGGTTATAACTGATATAAAGTGTAAAATTAACGGAAACGAATGTAATAATTTAAAACGATTTATTGTAAAATATTTCGAATGGTATAGACCCGAATTAATTGATATGTTTGTTGATTATATTGATGACGTATTAGCGCACAGACCCTTTTTAAAATAATTTAAATAAAATTGAAATGCTTTTAATACAAATATAGAATATAAAAAATAAAAATGAAAACAACAATTGAAGAACTAAACGAAATGTGTAAGGAATGCGTAAGTAATTACTTGTTTGATAAACCAAATATGCTTATTGAATATGAATATATTTCGGTTTATTCTGAAAAACGAGAATGGATATATTATGAACTGCTACCTTCAATTGAAATGTATGATTTAATATCCCTTTATTGGGATAATAATACTAATTTTAGCGGTGTTCTTACCGCGAAGATATGTTATATAATAATGAACAGGTGTAATTTTCAAACAGTTTTAAAAAAACAATGTTTAAAATCCTTAATGGTTGAATATGCCGATTATTATTTTGATTCGCGATGTTATGATAAATCACAATCGTATGATTTGATGGAGAAAGGTCTTGACCCGTTGGTTGAATATATTGATAACGCCTTATCTCTCAAAAAACACTTAAAATAAAAATAAAATAAAATAAATAAAATAAATAAAT
>Ga0209355_1001653_pt1 | contig 12586 bp, 9 predicted proteins | sample LauGreSBDMM110SN_3_FD_187563 | JGI IMG/M metagenome (GOLD analysis project Ga0209355, IMG submission 187563) | Freshwater lake microbial communities from Lake Michigan, USA - Sp13.BD.MM110.SN (SPAdes) (version 2) | ecosystem: Environmental > Aquatic > Freshwater > Lake | place: Lake Michigan, USA...
CCACAGCGTGGGTACATAAGGTGTGTAAAGCAAGGGCATGCGGGCCTGCTCGGGGGTGCGGTTGGCTTTGCGGTGGTTGCAAGCGCGGCAAGCGGTGACCACATTCATCCAAGTGTCCAAGCCGTGTTGGCCAAACGGGATGATGTGTTCGCGGGTGAGTTCGGTTTCGTGGAAATCGTCGCCACAGTAAGCGCAGATATTGCGGTCGCGGGCAAAAAGCTTGCTGTTGGTCAAACCCGGTTTGAGGTCAAACGGGTTGATGCCCGGCACGCCCTTGGTGCCAATGATGCTGTTGACAGTGATGATGGACTGCTCGCCGGTGATGGCGTTGTGCCCACCACGAAACACCGCAATTTGTGCGCCGGCTTCCCAACGCACTTCCTCCGCTGCATAGTGGATCACCGCTTGTTCCAGCGAAATCCAAGATTGCGGCAACCCTTGGGCTGACAGCTTCAACACCTTCAACATTCACCTCCCTAGAGATCAAAGCGAGCACTGACGTCGATTCCTAGACAATATACCTTGTTTTCATGAAACAACTTTCTCCAGCCAATCCAAGCCATGCACATCTTTCGCGGCATTCACCACCCCAAACTGGCAGCGGCCTGCGCTGTGACCATTGGCAATTTCGATGGCGTTCACCGCGGCCACCAAGCCATGCTGGCTTTGCTGCGCAACGAAGCACGGCATCGCAGCCTGCCCTCGTGCGTGATGACCTTCGAGCCGCACCCACGCGATTTTTTTGCCCAGCAACTTGGCAAGCCCGAACTCGCGCCGCAACGCATCGCCAGCTTGCGTGACAAACTCGCTGAGCTAGAAGCTTGTGGCGTCGACCAATGCGTGATCATGCCGTTCAACCCTTGGTTGTCTGGTTTGACGCCGGACGAATTCGTGCAACAGGTATTGGTGCAGGGCTTGGGCACCCGCTATGTGCTGGTGGGCGACGACTTTTGTTATGGCGCAAAGCGTGCGGGAAACTACGCCTCTTTGTCGCTCAGCGGGCAACATTTGGGGTTTGAAGTAGCGCGCATGAACAGCTATGAAATTTCCGATTCACTTGCTTTAGATGGTCAAGCCACTTCTAGCGGACGCGTGTCGAGTTCGGCAGTGCGCCAAGCTTTGCAGCAAGGGGATATGCGCCGCGCCTCACTCTTGCTTGGGCGGCCCTACGCCTTGTCGGGCCATGTGATTCACGGACGCAAACTGGGGCGAGAACTCAACTGTCCCACCTTGAATCTGCGCTTTGCGCATGCCAAACCCGCGGCCAGCGGTATTTTTGTAGCGCAAGTGCATGGCCTGAGCGACAAACCGCTGCCTGGCGTGGCTAACTTTGGTGTGCGCCCCTCGCTAGACGCCAACGACGTCAACCGAGGACAGGTATTGCTTGAAACTCATTGCCTTGAGTGGCCAGCAAGCTTGGGCTCGCAAGGGGGCTACGGTAAACTCATACGTGTTGAACTGCTGCATAAATTACACGACGAATTAACCTATGACAGCCTTGATGCACTTCAGCAAGGCATCGCCAAAGACTGCATTGACGCTCGTCAGTGGTTTCAAAAATGACCGATAAAACCCCTACCCCCGACACCCGCATCAATATGATGGATACGCCGTTTCCTATGCGCGGCGATTTACCCAAACGCGAACCCGCTTGGGCCAAGGCTTGGTCAGACCAAGGTCTGTACAAACAACTGCGTGATGCGCGTCTGGGTCAGCCCCTGTTTGTCTTGCATGATGGGCCACCCTATGCCAACGGCAAGCTGCACATTGGCCATGCGCTGAACAAAGTGCTCAAAGACATGATTGTGAAAAGCCGTCAACTGGCCGGCTTTGATGCGCAATACATTCCCGGCTGGGACTGCCATGGCCTGCCCATTGAAAACGCCATTGAAAAATTACACGGGCGCAAGCTCTCTCGTGACGATATGCAGGCCAAGAGCCGTGCCTTTGCCACCGAACAAATAGAGCAGCAACGCGAAGACTTCAAACGCTTGGGTGTTTTGGGCGACTGGGAGCGTCCCTACCGCACCATGGACCCAGCCAACGAGGCAGGACAAATCCGCGCTTTCAAACGCGTGATTGAGCGCGGCTTTGTTTACCGTGGCTTAAAACCTGTTTACTGGTGCTTCGATTGCGGCTCATCCTTGGCCGAGTTTGAAATCGAATACGCCGACAAGAAAAGCGACACCTTGGACGTGGCTTTTCTGTGTGCACAACCAGACAAGCTAGCCAAGGCTTTTGGCCTTTCCAAACTGGACAAGCCAGCTTTCGCCGTGATTTGGACCACCACTGCTTGGACCATTCCCGCCAACCAAGCATTGAACTTGAACCCTGAGTTGAACTACGCCTTGGTAGACACCGAACAAGGTTTGTATCTCTGTGCTGAGAGCTTGGTAGACAAATGTTTAGAGCGTTGGCAACTCAGCGGCCAAGTGGTTGCCACCTGTGTGGGAAAAGCGCTGGACTTGATTGAGTTTCACCATCCGCTGTCGGCTGTTGACGCGGGCTTTGAACGCACCGCACCCGTGTATTTGGCCGATTACGCCACTGCAGACGACGGCACCGGCATCGTGCACAGCGCGCCTGCTTATGGCTTGGATGACTACAACAGTTGTTTGGCGCATGGCATGCACTACACCGACATCTTGAACCCCGTCCAGGGCAACGGCGCTTATGCCGCCGACTTTCCCTTGTTTGGCGGCCAACATATTTGGAAAGCCGTACCAGTCATTTTGGAAGCGCTGAAAAACGCCGGCCGCTTAATGGCCACCCACGGCATCACACACAGCTACCCGCATTGCTGGCGACACAAAACACCGGTCATCTACCGCGCCGCCGCCCAGTGGTTTATCCGCATGGACGAGGGCGAGGGCGTATTCACCACGAACAAAGCACCCAAAACTCTGCGTCAACTGGCGCTGGACGCCATCGAGCAAACCCAGTTCTACCCCGAGAACGGCAAAACCCGTTTGCGCGACATGATCGCCAACCGCCCTGACTGGTGCATCTCGCGTCAACGCTCTTGGGGCGTGCCGGTGCCATTCTTTTTGCACAAAGATTCGGGTGAATTGCATCCGCGCACCATGGCCATCTTGGACCAAGCCGCTGACATGGTCGCGCTTGGCGGCATTGAGGCTTGGAGCCGTGTGACGGTGCAAGATATCCTCAACCAAGCTGGGGATCACCCGGACGAATACACCAAGAGCACCGACATTTTGGAAGTGTGGTTTGACTCAGGCTCCACCTTCGAGCATGTGCTGCGCGGCAGCCACAAAGACGCTTACAACCGTTCGCCGTTTCACGAGACCGGCCCCGAGGCGGACTTGTATTTGGAAGGCCATGACCAGCACCGCGGTTGGTTTCACAGTTCACTTCTTTTGGGTTGCGCCTTGTACGACCGAGCACCTTACCGAGGCTTGTTGACCCATGGTTTTGCCACCGACGGCCAAGGCCGCAAGATGAGCAAATCGCTTGGTAACACCGTGGTGCCGCAAGAAGTCACCGACAAGCTGGGTGCAGAAATCGTTCGCCTGTGGGTAGCGTCCACCGATTACTCGGGCGACTTAAATATCGATGAGAAAATTTTGGCGCGGGTGGTTGACACCTACCGGCGCGTTCGCAACACCTTGAAGTTTTTGCTGGCCAACACCAGCGACTTTGATATCGCCCAAGACGCGGTACCTTTGGCCGAACTGCTGGAAGTAGACCGCTACGCTTTAAGCCGCACCGCGCAACTGCAAGCCGACATCGTGGGCCACTACAACGCCGAGCGCGGCGTGTTTGAAGGTGGGCATTTTGGGGTGTACGAATTTCATCCCGTGGTGGCCAAGTTGCAAATCTTTTGCTCGGAAGACTTGGGTGCTTTCTATTTAGATGTGCTCAAAGACCGGCTCTACACCACCCAAGCCACATCGCACGCCAGACGCAGCGCACAAACCGCTTTGTGGCACATCACCCAAGCCATGCTGCGCTGGATGGCGCCATTTCTCAGCTTCACCGCGGAAGAGGTTTGGCAGGTCTTGGGGCTGGGTCCGACTGTCTTCACCAGCACCTATATGCAGCTCGCTTCACCTGACCCTGCCCTGCTGGCCAAATGGTCGCGCATCTTGAAACTGCGTGAAGAGGTGAATAAAGAAATTGAATTGGTGCGCAGCCAAGGCTTGGTGGGCTCATCTTTGCAAGCTGAAGTCGACCTGACCCTGCCTGCATCTGACTTGGTCTTGCTGCAAAGCTTGGGCGAGGATGTGCGCTTTGTGTTCATCATTTCTGCACTGCGCTTGCATGCGGGCGACGCCTTGGGCATACAAGTGACGCCCTCTGCCAACCCCAAGTGTGAACGCTGCTGGCATTACCGAGCTGATGTCGGCCATGATGCCGCGCATGCCGCCTTGTGTGGGCGTTGCACCAGCAATGTGTTTGGCGCTGGCGAGACCCGCCTCGTGGCTTAGTTCATGGAAAAAAATTCATCCCCGTCTATGTTGCTGTGGCTGGGCATTGCTTTGGTGGTGCTGCTGATCGATCAAATCACCAAATTGCTGATCGTGGACAGCTTTGCCTGGGGCGACAGCCAGCCCATCACAGGGTATTTCAATCTGGTGCGGGTACACAACAGCGGCGCGGCGTTTTCCATGCTCTCCAGCGCTTCAGGCTGGCAGCGCTGGTTTTTCACGGGCATTGGGGTGGTGGCAACCGGGTTTATTTTGTGGATGCTGCGCAGCCACCCCACGCAAAAACTGTTTTGCTTTGCGCTGGCACTGGTTTTGGGTGGCGCGGTAGGCAATGTGATCGACCGCTTGGCCTACGGCCATGTGATCGACTTTTTAGACTTTCACTGGGACTTTCTGGCGCCATTGTTTTATCAAGGGCATTTCCCCGCATTCAATGTGGCTGACAGCGCCATCAGCGTAGGTGCGGTTTGCCTGATCTTGGATGAGTTGCTCAGGGTCAGGCGCAGCAAGTAGCTAAAGCTAGCGGCTTAAGCGCAGGGCCCTGATGGGCAATCAAACCGTCAAAATCGTGCAACCAGTGGTTTTGCGGGCTTCCAAATCGCGGTGCGCTTGTGCCACCTCAGCCAAGGGGTAACGCTGGTCGATGTGTATCTTCACCCGGCCATTGCCCACCACCTCGAACAAATCTTCGGCCATGTGTTGATTGACCTCGCGGGTGGCGATGTGGGTGAACAAGGTTTGGCGCGTCACATAAACAGAGCCTTTGGCGCCCAAGGTGCCAGGCGCAAAAGGCGCCACCGGCCCAGAGGCATTGCCAAAACTGGCCATCAAGCCAAAGGGTGATAGGCAGTTAAGCGACTTGTCCCAAGTGTCTTTGCCCACCGAGTCGTAGACCACTTTCACACCTTTGCCACCGGTGATGTCTTTCACGCGGGCTTCAAAATCTTCTTTGGCGTAATTGATGACGTGGGCCGCACCATTGGCTTTGGCCAAGGCGCATTTTTCGTCGCTGCCGGCCGTGCCAATCAGTTGGTAACCCAGCGCTTTGGCCCATTGGCAAGCAATCAAGCCCACACCACCGGCGGCGGCGTGGAACAAAATCAAGTCACCGGCTTGCAAACCGCCTTGAGGCAAGGTGCGCTTGAGCAAATACTGCACCGTCAAGCCCTTGAGCATCATGGCCGCACCGGTATCAAAGTCGATGTTGTCGGGCAGTTTGCAGACGTTTTTGGCCGGCATCACACGCGCTTCGCAATAGCTTCCAGGAGGCGCACTGGCATAGGCTGCGCGGTCGCCGGCTTTCAAATGCGTCACGCCCACGCCCACGGCCTCGACCACCCCAGAAGCTTCCATGCCCAACCCATGCGGCATCTCCAAGGGGTACAAACCGGTGCGGTGATAAACATCAATGAAGTTCAAGCCCACGGCCTTATGGCGGATACGGATTTCGCCCGCACCGGGTTCACCGACCGTCACATCGACGAGGTGCAGTTCTTCAGGGCCACCGGGTTTGTTGAAATGAATAGCTTTGCTCATGCTTGACTCCTGTAGGGCAGATACGAAAAGAAAAACCATATCCTCCCACGAATTTGACAAACCCTAGGTTAGAGTGTCACCCGCATGTCAGACAACACTCCCGCCCCCGCCCCATTTTTAACCCCTGCCACCATCGGTTTGCTGCTGCTCCCGCCCTTGGTCTGGGCGGGCAACTCGATTTTAGGCAGCGTGGTGGCCGATATGGTGCCGCCCATCACCTTGAATTTTTTTCGCTGGCTATTAGCCATGCTGCTGCTCTTGCCCTGGGGTTGGCGCTTGCTTTTGCCCAGCAGCGTGATGTGGCCTCACTGGCGACGCTATGCCGTACTCGGTCTCTTGGGGGTGGGTTGCTACAACAGTTTTCAGTATTTGGCGCTGCACACCTCCACCCCCATCAATGTCACCTTGGTGGCTTCTAGCGTTCCGGTGTTCATGCTGGCCATGGGGGCTTTATGGTTCAAGCAACGCATCACCCGCCGTCAGTTGCTGGGTGCGGCCATGTCCATCGCAGGTGTACTGTGCGTGCTGGGGCGTGGCGACTGGCAAACCTTGCTGCAAGTCGAGTTAGTGATTGGCGACGTGTATGTGTTGATCGCAGTGCTGTGTTGGGCTTTGTACAGTTGGTTGCTGTCGCAACCCAAAGACCCGCCCGAGATTCGTGGCAACTGGGTGTATTTTTTAATGGCGCAGATGGTCTTTGGTGTACTTTGGTGTGGCATTTGCACCGCCTTGGAATGGCAATTGAGCGACAACCCCCATATTGACTGGGGCTGGCCGCTTTACGCCGCACTGCTTTACGTGGCGCTGGGGCCGGCGATCTTGGCCTACCGCAGTTGGGGCTTAGGGATTCAAAGAGTGGGGCCCAATATTGCCGGCTTTTTTGCCAATCTCACACCCTTGTTTGCCGCCGTCATGTCCACCGTGCTGTTGGGGGATGCACCCCACCCTTACCATGCAGCAGCATTTGTGCTGATTGCTGGAGGCATTGTGGTGTCGTCGAAAAAAACGTAGTAAGAGTTTGCATCTGCATGTGGTCTCCAAGCGGGCGCAGGTCGACAGCCTTAGCGATTGAACATTGCCTCAGTGGGTGCCTGGAAACGCACCGCCGTCGATCAAAATATTTTGGCCGGTGATAAAGCCCGCATGCTGGCTGCACAAAAAAGCGCAAGTCTGGCCAAACTCATCGGGGTGACCAAAGCGTTGGGCAGGTGCGAGTTTTTTACGGGCTTGGGCCAAGGCTTCAATGCTTTGACCGGTTTTGGCGGCGGCGCCAGCCAGCGTGGTTTTCAAGCGGTCGGTGTCAAATGCGCCAGGCAATAAATTATTGATAGTCACATTGTTGCCGGCCAATGCCGTGGTGCGAGAAAGTCCCGCCACAAAACCCGTGAGACCACTGCGTGCACCATTGGACAAACCCAAAATATCGATGGGCGCTTTGACTGCGCTGGACGTGATGTTCACGATACGCCCAAAGCCTCGCGCGGCCATGCCGTCGACCGTGGCTTTGATGAGTTCAATGGGGGTGAGCATATTGGCGTCCACCGCTTTGATCCATGCCTCGCGGTCCCATTCACGAAAGTCGCCCACCGGCGGGCCACCCGCATTGGTCACCACGATGTCGAAATTTTTACCGGGGCCTCCCACCAGCGACCAAATCGCGGCACGTCCTGCTTCGGTGGTGATGTCTTGGGCCACCGTCAATACCGTCACACCCAAGGTGCGCAATTGGGCTGCCGAAGCTTCCAGAACTTCAGCACCGCGTGACACCATCACCAGATGGACGCCGGCTTGCGCCAACGCCGTTGCACAACCCAGCCCCAGGCCCTTGCTGGCACCGCCCACTAAAGCCCATTTACCTTTGAGTCCTAAATCCATTATTTATCTCCATAACGAGAAGCCAGATACACACCACCGAGCACCAACACGGTACCCAGACCAATCCACGCATTCAAGGGTTCACCCAATACCCACACACCCAAGGCCAGTGTTGAGAGGGGACCAATCATGCCAGTTTGTGAGGTGAGTGCAGCACCTATGCGCTCTATCGCCAGCATCACCATCAGCACCGGTGCCACCGTGCAGACCGTGGCATTGAGCAAGCCCCACCACCACACCTCTTCGGGTATGACGGTGGTCAAAGGTCGCAGCAGTGCGAACTGCACCAAACAACACAGACACGCTACCGTTGACGCCCAACCGACCAAACGCATAGAGCCTATGCGCTGGACCACCTCACCACTGAACATCAAATACAAAGCGTAACTGAAGGCGCTGGCCAGCACAAACATAGCGCCCGTCACCACATCGGGGCCAGCCAAATTCACCTCATGGCCAAACACCAGCAGCACGCCAGCGTAGCTGAGTGCCATCGCCATCGCTCGCACAGGACGTATGCGGTGTTTGTAAATCAAAGCACTCAACAGCAACACCAAGGTAGGGTTCAAATACAAAATCAGCCTCTCCAAACTCGCGCTGATGGTCTGCAATCCTAAGAAATCTAAAAAACTGGCCAAGTAATAGCCCAGCACGCCCAGCGCAATGATGATGGGGACGTCGCGCCATTGCAAAGGGTTTTGCTGGGAATGGGTTGAGCGGGAAGACCACCATGCCAACGCCAAAAACATGGGCAAAGACCACAGCATGCGCACCATGATGACAGTGACCGCGTCCACACCATAGCGGTAAGACAGCTTGACAATGATGGCCTTGCCGCTGAAGGTGATGGCCCCAGCCAGCGCCAACAACAGGCCCGTGGTGTGAGGCGACAGGCGAGGCGTCGCCGACGCTAAAGAAGTGTTCAAAACTTAAAAGCCCGCCACCAACCCGTCGCGACGCGAATCGCTGGCTGCCACATAGCCTTGCACTTTGGGGTCGCCCATGCGCCAAATGAATTGACCCGAGCCAAAGTCTTGGTAGCTGTCTTTAATGACTTCCATTTGGTGACCCAAAGCCTGCAAACCTTTCACTGTTTGCGGGTCCATCGCCGACTCAACATTGATGACCAAGCCTTCGTTGTAGCGCCAACGGGGGGCATCGCAGGCGGCTTGGGGGCTTTGTTGGTAGTCGAGCATGCGCACCAAGGTTTGCACATGGCCTTGGGGTTGCATATTTGCGCCCATCACGCCATAGCTCATCACCGGCTGCCCGTCTTTGGTGAGAAAAGCCGGAATGATGGTGTGAAACGGCCGCTTGCCAGGTGCCACCAAATTCGCGGGGTTGTGGCCGCCCGCGCGCACAGCGAAAGCGTGTCCTCGGTTTTGCAAGCTGATGCCAAACTGCGGCTCCACACAGCCCGAGCCAAAGCCCATGTAATTGCTTTGAATAAAGCTGACCATCATGCCGTTTTCATCAGCGGCGGTGAGGTAAATTGTGCCGCCCTTGACAGGATTGCCGGCTTTGAAATCTTGCGCTTTCTTCATGTCAATCAGGCCAGCGCGTTGCTTCAGGTAGAGAGGTTCCAACATCTGCTGGGCCGTGACTTCCATGCTGGCCGTGTCAGCCACATAGCGATAGACATCGGCAAAGGCCAACTTCATCGCCTCGATTTGCAGGTGTTGCGAGTCCACGCCGTCCAGCGTCAAGGCAGCCAGATCGAAGTTGCCCAAAATACCCAAAGTGATGAGCGCGGCAATGCCCTGGCCATTGGGTGGAATTTCATGCAGTGTGTGGCCACGGTAATTTTGCGCAATAGGTGCGACCCATTCAGCTTGGTAAGCCGCAAAGTCGCTGGCTTTCAAGCTGCCGCCGTGGGCATGGGAAAACTTCTCTAAGGCATGGGCGATTTCACCGCCGTAAAACGCTTGGCCCTTGGTGTTGGCAATCGCACGCAAGCCGCGAGCGGCTGCCGGAAACTGAAACAACTCGCCCACTTGCGGTGCGCGGCCCCAAGGCAACAAATGATCGGCAAATCCTGGTTGCGTGTGCAACTCTTGCACCGCCGCAGCCCATTTTTCTTGCACCACCACACTCAGCAAATAACCCCGCTCAGCAATCTCGATGGCCGACTGCAGCAAATCGGCAAAAGGCAGTTTGCCAAACCGCTCGCTCATCGCCACCCAACTCGCCACAGCACCTGGCACGGTCACCGAGTCGATGCCGCGCTTGGGCGGCTGCATTGCATAGTCGCCGTATTTGTTTTGGAAATATTCGGGCGTCCACGCTTGCGGCGCACGACCCGAGGCGTTCAAACCATGCAAGGCTTTGCCATCCCACAAAATACAAAACGCATCCGAGCCCAAACCACAGCTCACCGGCTCGACGATGGTCAGCACCGCGGCAGCGGCGATGGCGGCGTCCACCGCATTACCGCCTTGCCACAAGATGCGTAAACCCGCTTGAGCAGCCAAGGGGTGCGAGGTGGAAACGATGTTGCGGGCAAAAACGGGCAGGCGGGTGCTGGTGTAGGGATTTGAAAAATTCAATGTCATGGTTTATCTGTCTTCATCACCTTGAAATGCAAACGACGGGTGACCCACCAAATCACCAAGGCAATCAGTGGCACCGCAATGGCGGTAGCCATAGCAGGGTTTTGAATCCACCCCTTGGTTTGCAAGCCCTCGGCGATGTAATGCACCAGTCCGGCAATGTAATAAGTGATGGCCGCCACCGACAAACCTTCGACGGTGGTTTGCAATTTCAGCTGCATACCTTGGCGGCGGTTCATGGCGGTCAGCAGTGCTTGGCTGCTTTGCTGCTGCTGGAAATCCACACGCGTGCGCAACAAATTGCTCATGCGCGAGACCCGCTCGGACAAAGCGGTTTGCCGCTTGGCCACCCAGTCACAGGTGCTGCGCGCGGGGCTTAAACGTCGCTCCATGAACTCGCCCACCGATTGAAAACCAGGCAAGCGGTTTTCGCGAATATCTTTGATGCGCCGGTCGACCAATTCAAAGTAAGCCTGGCTGGCGGAAAAGCGTGAATGTTGAGAGGCATACAAGCCTTCGACCTGACCGGCCAAGCGGGTCAAGCTTTCTAGCAAATCGGCTTCTTGGTCTTGGCTGGCACTGCGAATGGCTTGTGCCAAATCAGCTAACTCTTGCTCGGCAGCGGCCAAGGCTGGCACGGCGCTTCGGGCAACGGGCAAGCCCAGCAAAGCCATCATGCGGTAGGTTTCAATTTCTAACAATCGCTGGATCAATCGGCCCAAACGGCGTTGCGAGAGTTGCCCCACACGCAACAACATGCGCGAGCAACCATTGGGATCGATTTGAAAATCAGTGTGCAAAGTCGCCGCCCCTTCAGCGAGTTGACAAGCCACCACACTTTCTTCGCGAAATTGCTGATGCAACTCTTCGCGGTCAGACAAGTCTTGCGTCTGCTTGGCCCACAGTTGGATATGCACCAAGCACTCACCGGGTAAGTTTTTCAACCATGCTTGGGGTAATTGGCGCAAAGCCAAGTCATAGTCACCCGCTTTGGGTAAACCCATGGGAGCGTCGGTCATGAAAGTCCACGTAACAAACTCGGTGTGCAACTCCCAACGCAAACGCCAAGTCCCCATATCTACCCGCAGGTGATTGGTGTGTTCATCGGGGACCGGCAAATGGTGGTCATGCAACAAGCTGATCAAGTGGACACGGCTGGCTTGACGGGCATCAGCATCGGCCAACATGACCATGTGGCAGATGGCCAAAGGCGCGGCCATGGGTTGCGGAGGACGGGCGTGCACTTCGTTGTGCAAAGCACGGCGTAAAGGATGTTCAGTGACCATCATGGTTTTCAATCTTCAACAAAAGCTTCTTTGCGTTTGGACTTGATTGCGGGCAGCAAGACCATGACCACCAACAACAAGGCTACTGCTAACAAAGCGGCGGACAAGGGCCGTGTGATGAACACCGACCAGTCGCCGCGTGCCAGTTTTAAGGCGCGTTTCAAATACTCTTCCAACATGGGGCCCAAGACAAAGCCCAGTAACAGCGGCGCTGGTTCGCAGCCAAGTTTGTGAAACAGGTAGCCCGCCAATCCAAACATGGCCACCAACGCAATATCAAAAGTGGCGTTGTTGGTGGTGTAAACGCCAATCGCACAAAACAACACAATGGCGGGAAACAAGAAGTGATAGGGTACGGTGAGCAACTTGATCCAAACGCCGATCATGGGCAGGTTCAAGACAACCAGCATCAAGTTGCCTATCCACATGGAGACAATCAAGCCCCAAAATAACTCGGGGTTGACCGTCATCACCTGCGGGCCAGGTTGGATATTGTGAATCGTCATAGCGCCCACCATCAGCGCCATCACCGCATTGGGCGGAATCCCTAAAGTGAGCAAAGGAATGAAGGAGGTTTGCGCCCCCGCGTTGTTGGCGGCTTCCGGTGCAGCCACACCGCGGATATTGCCTTGGCCCAAAGGCACCTCGCCAGCTTTGAGCTTGACTTTTTTCTCTAGCGTGTAGGCGGCAAAAGACGCCAGTACCGCCCCACCGCCGGGCAAGATGCCCAACACCGAACCCAGTGCCGTGCCGCGCAGTACAGCCGGCACCATCAATCTAAAATCTTCTCGGGTCGGCATGAGGCCTTGCACTTTGGCGGTGAAGACTTCACGGTCTTCGCCAGTCTTGGCCAAATTGGCGATGATTTCACCGTAACCAAACACGCCCATGG
>Ga0209355_1001655_pt1 | contig 12581 bp, 12 predicted proteins | sample LauGreSBDMM110SN_3_FD_187563 | JGI IMG/M metagenome (GOLD analysis project Ga0209355, IMG submission 187563) | Freshwater lake microbial communities from Lake Michigan, USA - Sp13.BD.MM110.SN (SPAdes) (version 2) | ecosystem: Environmental > Aquatic > Freshwater > Lake | place: Lake Michigan...
ACCTTTTCCTTACCATGGAAACGCTCTACCGTCTGAGCTAGGGGGGCAATAGGTAGAGGTGTGAGTGTACGACAGTTGCGGCAAAAGATAAAAATTAGCGCCGCGGATCAAGCGTGACTTTGCCCGTGGTCTGACGGGCCAGCATCGCTTGGTGAGCAATTTTCGCCTCTGATAATCCATAGGTTGCACCGATTACAGGCTTTAGCGCACCAGATGAAATCAACGCGAATAACTCAGTTAACACATCGCCCATTAACTCTTTCTTTCCGAAGCAATGTGAAAGCCAGAATCCAGCAACAGTCTTGGTTCCGCCCATTAAAACGCCGGGATGAATCGCAGCTGGCGCAGTTCGTGATGCCATTCCGAATGTAATTAGACGACCAAATGGCGCTAATACCTCGAGACTGGCATCAAAAGTTTTACCGCCAACCATTTCTAAAACAATATCGACTCGCTTGCCACCATTTGCAGCAATCATCGCACCTGCTAAATCTGCAGAGTTTGCATCAACTGTCGCATCTGCGCCTAGTGATTTAGCTAATTCATTTTTAGCTTCCGTTGAAGTAACTGCAATTACTTTAGCGCTCCACATCTTCGCCAATTGAATTGCAAGAGTTCCAACGCCACCAGCACCTGCCTGAACTACAACACTTTCGCCAGGCTTTACATGCGCCATCGTTTTTAATAAGTGCCAAGCCGTTGTTCCTTGAACCAACATAGCAATCGCTTGTTCATCACTGACACCAGCAGGAATATCAACACACATCGCCTTAGGAGCCAGCGCTTTTTGGGCGTAACCACCGGTTGTCGCACTTGCCAGAACGCGACGTCCACTTGCGGTTTTTCCGACAACTTCTAAACCAGGTATCAACGGCAAAGTTTGCTTAGAAAGATAAGAGTTCTCAGTTTGGTGAGTATCGGCATAGTTAATGCCAATACAACTGACTTCAATTAACTCTTCTCCATCGCTAGCAATTGGATCTGGAAGATCCACCAATTGCATTGCATCTGGGCCGCCGAATTGGGTTATCTGAATTGCTTTCATTTGCTATCGCAAGAACAACGATCGCTTTCAGAAACTCCGTGGAGGGCTTCTTCGATATGTTCGCCGCAGCCTGACCAAGTAAATTTCTGGCACTTCTTACAAACTACACGTGAACACATTTAAGCCTCCTATTAATTATGAGCGCATTCTATTACTAGAAATACTTGCGGAAGATCTTCCTAATTCGCTTAGTTATGCGCTTATTCAACTTGAGCGTTTGATCGATAGGTGAGACCGCCATGACTCTGACGTGGGCGGGCTCATCAGGTGTAATCACATCTTTAAGCGCCGGTGAATTTTGGTCTAGCGAATCCGCGATGCGATCGATACTGGCCACCATTGAAAGGCCGCGAACAATTTGTTCTTGGTCGGCATCTTTTGCTTCCTCAATGAGTGATTCGGCAAGAGATGCACCGGCATCACGTGCATCATCTGTAGCCGTAGTGGTTGTTTCAAAGTCTTCATCACTATCAAATTTTGTTGAAATTGCGAAGCTAGCTGCTGAAAGCGCAACTGCAATTTGTTTTTGGGTCGAATCAGCGATTCCCCCGCTTACCGCGGAATCAAAGAGAGTGCGAGCAATCGCTCTGACTTGCAGCAGCGTGTGCTCAATTGCGATTCCTTCAATGTAAACGCTTTCGGCTTCATCTTTCTCTGCAGTTGGAAACCAACGTGCATGTCCGCGCGCTTCAACAGACTGTGCTCGTATCGATGGAATAGCTTCCATTAACAAGCGCGCCTTCGCCAACCAATTACCAGCATCTTTCTGGGTGTATCCGGCTGCTACTCCTTCAGACATTTGCGCAAGTAGATCTGCCGCCTTTGTGCTCACTGCGGTTATCTGATCGGTCGCACGCCCAACTGGAGTTTTAGCGTGTGAGAAATATGAGAAGAGAATTGCGATTACCGCGCCAATCAAAGTTGAACCTAAGCGATGTGCTGCGGTGGTGCCGCTAATTCCTGGACCAATCACAATTAGCGCGGTTACTGGAACATTTATAGATGCAACTTCTCCCAGATGAAGTGCGCGTGCAACGACTGCACAAAAAATAACTGTGAGGCCAACGGCGATAAAACCAACGTCAAAGATTGAAACATTTATCAAGGCAACAGTTGCCCCGATTGCTGTGCCGACAATCTGACCGAAGCCTTCGCGCACCGATTTGTGGAGTGAGATTCTTATAGAAAGGGTGCAGACAATTGCGGCGACCACGCCACCGCCTTCAATTAACAGATCACCAACTTGCCAGGAAACAGCGCCGGCTAAGCCAGCCACCAGTATCTGGCGGACCCATACGTGACGGTCAGCAAATAACTTCTTTAGTTTTTTCCACATGATGTGGCTAAGTTTAGTAGGAGCGCACCATTTCGCACATGCGGGCGGCGTTATCTGCAAGGTGTCCGCGAGATAGCGCACCACCAATCAACAAAGCGGTGTCTTTTCCATACATATCAATCATTTCTGGGATTCGCTCAAGAGTCATTCCGCCAGCAGGTGCGATCGTGATTGGCTTTAGAGATCCCATCTTTTGACGTGATAAATCAGCAATTTCTAAACATTGCTCAGCGGTAAATGAGAATCGTCCGCCAATATTTGGAAATATAGAAATATCTGCCCCGGCTAGCCTCATCAAAGTTCCAAAGACAATTCCGTGAGCGATTCCAGAATCTTTTGATGTAACAAGTGAACCTAACATCGCTGGATGCCCAAGAATCGGCAAAGCCAAAGTGTCGTCTTCGGCGATAACTCGCAAAGAATCAAAACCAGTGATTCCAGGGATGACTAGTAATCCACCTGCGCCTAGATCTTTCGCTGTATGTGCCGCGGCTATCACCTGATCAAAAGGCATATTTAAACTTGGTATATAGGCTGAATGTCGGCCGGTAATTTCATTGGCGTCTTTAACTGCAGCAGAAATTAATGTGACGCGTTCTTTCCAGGTAGCCCAAGGTTGATTGGCGAGACTGTGATCATCTTTAATTAAATCAAATCCTGCCAGCGCTAACGTGCGAGCCATTTCGGCTAGCGTCTTTGCATCTGAACCCATTGGCTTCAGCGCTGTAGCAATTAGCGGTCGAGTATCTGCCTTAAAGATTTTACGTAATCCGCTTATTCCAAAACGAGGTCCTTTGAAATTTTTCAAGATGGAGTCAGGAAGTTTAAGGTCAACAATCCTGACTCTTGGAAATAGTGAAGCATTTCCCCATAAAACATTTAGCAACTGAGTTAGCTCTCCCCCAGTGACATCAGGGTTAAAAGAGATAGTTATTAAGTGGTTGTTTTTATCAGTAGAAGTAATCTCTTCAACTTTTCCAACAACTTGTTCTTGGATCCAACTTGGCGCTAATTCGAATGGAAATTCAATGGTCTGTTCTACCCGAATAAGGTCGGCGATCGCCTTCGGGTTCTCACCCGAAAAGGCATAGGTGATGTGAATGCGTTCCATTAAAGCGCCTCCACCTTATTTTGAATTTTGAGAAATATCTGAAGATTTTATCTTGGGAAGGCAGAAGATACACCGCCGTCAACGGCAATGACACTTCCTGTTGTCCGTGATGACTCATCGCTTAAGAAAAAGGCTGCAGCACGCGCAACATCAAGGCTTCTGACTCGCGCATTAAGCAAATTGCGAGATGCGTAGAAATCTTCGAGCTCTTCTGGCTTTACTCCGTGGGCTGCGGCACGTTGTTCACGAATTCCGCCTTCCCACAATTTGCTGTTATCAAAGACCGCATCGGGATTAATTCCGTTACAGCGAATCCCGGCGCTTCCGCCTTCCAGGGCTGCAATTCTCATTAACTGCAACATTCCCGCCTTGCTAACTGAGTAACCACCAAAGCCTGCACCTGGAGAAAAGGCGTTCTTGCTTGCTACATAAACTAACGATCCGCCCATTTTTTGTTTGCGCATAACTTTCATTGCTTCTTTAGTCAGCATAAAAGCGCTAGATAAATTGATATCTAATCCGCGACGCCATTTTTCTACATCGAGATCTTCTAGTTTGTCGCTGATACCGATACCAGCATTAATTACAACGCCGTCGAGGCCGCCAAAGTGTTTAATCGTTTTTGTGACAGTAGCCTGCACATCTGCTTCCTTTGACTGGTCTCCTAAAATTAGCAGCGGTGGATTGCATTTATTTTCCGCAAATTCCTTTTCGACAGCGACCAATCCTGCTTCTTCAATATCTGCAAGGACTAAGTGGGCTCCGCGCTTAGCAAGTTCAAGTGCAACGCCTCTGCCGATCCCGCTCCCTGCTCCTGTAACAATGATGATATGACCATCTAGTTGTGCTGGAGCAGGCTTATTCTTTAACTTAAATAACTCCATTGGCCAGTAATCAAAACCAAAGATTTCTGCATCAGAAATTGTGTCACCATCGCCAAATACATCAACGACTCGTGCCGCAACGCTGTGCGTATGTGAAGCGATATCGGCCAACATAACGTTCTCTTTAATTGTTGTCGCTGCAGTTACTGCGCCGACTCCTGGCACGATAATGACCTTGGGATCATTACCGTGGCTGACATAACCAGCTGGAAGCAGCGACTTATTCGCCTCAAAGTATGCTGCGTAATTCTCGCGAAATTCTTTGATACCAGTTTCAGTATCTTCCAAAGTAACGGTGGCTGACTTGGGACGGATACGCAACATGTGATCTGCGCTAGATGAACCCAGGGCAAGAATTTTCTTTAGATCTGGGCGGGCAGCAATTTCAGCTAAGCGAGAGTCAGTGCGCAGTAGCTGCTTTTTCCCAATAGTTCCACGCAATTTAAGTAGCAAATCCTTGAGTTCTTCATCAGGTAGTTCTTGGTGTTGGAAATTAGCCTTAGGGCGCTTATTTAGAGTATCTAAATACTTGTCGGCGAGAGCGACTGCATCTTGAGTCTTTTGATAGCAGCGATCGGAATCTTCATCCCAAACAACTAAACCGTGATGAGCAAGCACCACGCCTGCATAATCGCCTAAACCACCAACAATCTTTGACAGGTTAAATCCTGGGCGAATCCAGTCAACGTAGGCAAATTCTTTACCGAGCGCTTCTTGCACAGCCTTTTCACCTTGTGGATGATTGGTAAGCGCACAGATCGCATCTGCGTGGACGTGATCAATGTGCTTAGCGGGCAGAAAACCATGTAAAAGTGTTTCAATTGATGGACGGCGTGATGTTGGATCAACCAATGCGCGTGTTACATAATCAACCATCGTGTCATCATCTAAAGCATCGAAGTCGCGTAGCGCAAGTAAATCTTCTAGATACAGAGCCGGATAATCGCGATCAACTGCGTACTGCATATCCGCACCAGATCCTTTAACCCACAAAACTTTTTTCAGACGACCCAGGTGATCTTTTATTTCACCCTTACTGGAAGTGTTTCCGCCGCCGTAAACAACCATAGATTGATCGGCACCGATCTTTTGGGAACGTGCCACAAGATCGTGCAGGGGCTTTAACTCACTCATAGCGTTTCGCCTTTTTCTATTTCATAGGATTTTTTCTCTGTAATAACTGCACTGATGTACCTTGCTGGCGTCACGTCAAACGCTGGATTAAATGTCTTCGCTCCATTTGGCGCAACCTGAATACCTTTATAATGAGTTAACTCTTCATCACTACGAATTTCGATATGTATAGCTTCGCCAGTTGCGATCGAGCGATCTACCGTTGATTCAGGTGCGACTACAAGAAATGGAATTCCTGCCGCGTGACAAGCGAGTGCAACTCCAAGTGATCCAATTTTATTTGCAGAATCACCATTCTTAGCAATGCGATCTGCTCCGATGAGTGCTGCATCAATTCGTCCACTCAAAATAGCCATCGCCGCAGCACTATCTGGTTCGATCCGATAAGGAATATCAGATTTCATTAACTCCCACGCAGTAAGGCGCGATCCTTGCAATAACGGCCGAGTTTCATCTGCATAAACTTCTTTTATATTTCCGCGCTTATGCAACTCTTTAACTACACCGAGAGCCGTTCCGGTTCCGGTCGTAGCAAGGGAACCAGTATTGCAATGAGTGAGCAGCGTCAAAGGTTTGTTACCTAATTTATTGATAAGCCAATCAGCGCCAATATTTCCCATACTGGTGCTTGATTCTTTATCTTCACGCGCTAATTGATGCGCTGCCGCAAGAACTGCATCGCGGCCCGCTGGTAAATATTTGCGGATTTGCTCAACTGCCCAAGCTAGGTTTACAGCTGTTGGTCTGGCATCACGAAGTAGATCAATATTGCGTTCTAAGTCTGCAGAGCTGAGTCCTTTGCGAGTGGCCTCATCAATTGCAAGTACTACTCCATATGCACCGGCAACCCCTAGCGCAGGAGCACCACGAACTACTAAATTCTGAATAGCGCCAATAAAGTCGGCGACTTCATCATATGAGTTATAAGTTTCAGAGATAGGAATCTTCGTCTGATCCAGCAAGATGATCTTTCCATCTTGCCAAACGATTGCCTCAAAAGCGCTAGACATTTACTTACTCCTTATTCAAGGTCTTGAACTTATCACCTTAAAAATTAAATCTAAAGTCGCCCTGCTTGATGCACTCGCTTTAAGAACTCTTGCGTCTTTAGATTAGTAGGATTTTTGAGTACTTGCTCCGCGCTTCCGCGTTCGAGAATATTTCCTGATTCCAGAAAGCAAACTTCATCAGCGACCTGTGTTGCAAATCCCATTTCGTGGGTAGCTAGAACCATGGTCATTCCATCTTGTTTTAAATCTCTCACAATGCTTAAGACCTCATTTACAAGAACAGGATCGAGGGCAGATGTGATTTCATCTAAAAGTAAAAGTCGGGGATTTACAGCGAGTGATCGAATGATGGCCACCCGTTGCTGCTGTCCTCCGCTGAGTCGATCTGGGTACTGATCTGCTTTATCGGCTAGATCAAATCGGGAGAGAAGCTTTATTGCTATATCGCGTGCTTCTTCAACACTTTTGTTTTGAACTTTCACAGGTGCAAGGGTGATGTTCTCTAAAACAGTTTTATGAGGAAAGAGATTGAAAGATTGAAAGACCATTCCTAATCTGCGGCGTACATCATCTACCTTGATCGCTGGATCGGTTATCTCTAATCCATCTAAAAAGATCTGTCCATCATCAATCGTTTCTAGCAAGTTAATGCAACGAAGCAGGGTGGACTTTCCAGATCCTGATGCACCGATCAACACTGTGGCGGTGTGCTCAGGAACTTGTAAAGAGAGATTATTTAAAACGACCTCTGAACCAAAGGCTTTGCGAACACTCTGTAACTCCAGGACGTTTGCCATTAAATCGCCCCTTCCGAGTTCTGCGCTTGAGTGCGCTGTCTAATCGCGCGATCTGTGTAGCGCGTCATCGGAATCGTAATTAATAGAAATAGAATCGCAGCAACTACATATGGAGTGTAATTAAATGTACGGCTGGCGTTTATTTGCGCGGCACGAACAGCATCGGTGACGCCGAGAATTGATACTAAACCTGTGTCTTTTAAAAGAGAGACAAAGTCGTTTAAGAGCGGCGGCACAACGCGGCGCAGCGCTTGTGGCAGAACTACAAAGCGCATGGTCTGTCCGGAAGTTAACCCAAGAGATCTAGCTGCAGCTCTTTGGCTGGGATGTATTGAGAGAATTCCTGAGCGAATAACTTCAGCGACATATGCTGAATAAGTAAGTACAACAGCGATAGTGCCGAGCACAATTACATTGCTAGAAATGCCTTGCAGGCGCAGAGCCGGAACGCCAAAGCCGACTAACAAAATGATCAAGATAAGTGGAGCGCCACGGAAGATATCTACATAGGCAGTTGCTAAAAATCTAAAGGGAGTGAGCGCTGGGGATTTAGTCGTCCGCAGTAGTGCCAGACCCATAGCGATTATGCCGATGGCTATTCCACCGAAGAAAGTTAGCTGCAGGTTTATCCAAAGACCTTTTACGACTGTTGGAAATACTTCTTTTCCGTATTCAATATCGAAGAAAGTGGCTTTTACGACTTCCCAGCCAGGGGAGGTAATCAAAATTATTGTGAGCGTGCCTAGAACCAAGATTGAAGAAACGGCGGCTATTAAACTTTGCTTTCGACTTAACTTGCGACGAAGCGCGCGACGATCTAATTCGCGTGAGCTTGGCGACCAAGCAGAGGTTTTCTTCTCTGACATGGCCGCCAAACTACCGCGTTTATCTAACTTTTACTGTGTTTACTTATGGCTTTAATACTGGTGCGCCTGCATCAGTGGCAAGCCACTTATCAGTAATCGCAGCCAATGTGCCATCAGCGGTGATCGCATCAACAGCGCCAGAAACACATGTTGTGATCTTGCTGCCCTTTGATAGCAAGAGACCAAATTGATCGCCCGCACCAGTTGATGGAAGCTGACCAACAATTAAGCCATCTGTTACTTCAACTCCTGAGAGATAGAAGGCAGTTGGTAGGTCAACTACTAGACCATCGATCTGACCGTTCTTAAGCGCAGTAACACCTGCAGCATTGTCATTAAATACCTGTGGCTTAATGCCAATTTGGTTTTCAATTGCATCGAGTGATGTTGTGCCAACTGCTGCACCAAGCTTTGCCATCTTTAGGTCTGCGATAGATGTCTTACCGGCGATCTTGCTGCCCTTGTAAGAAACGATCGCTTGTGGAGCTGTGTAATAAGGTGATGAGAAATCAACTGCAGTCTTTCGCTCTTCTGTGATTGAGAATTGCTGCAAGTTAAAGTCAAAGTTCTTTTCTCCTGGTGTTACGGCGCCATCAAATGTGGTGCGAACCCAGACAACTTCATCATTTGAGAAACCGAGTTGTGTGGCGACTGCGTAGGCGACTGCGCCTTCAAAGCCCTCACCAGACTCTGGCTTATCGTCGATAATCCATGGATAGTAAGCAGGCTCGCCAGTTGCGATTGTTAATTTGCCTTCAGTAACTGTTGCAAGATCAGCCTTTTCGCAAGATGCTGAAGCGACATCGGTAGATTCTGATTGTGAACACGCAGTTAATCCAAATGCAAGAGCAAGTGATACTGCAAATATAAGTGACTTCTTTTTTTGCACGTTGTCTCCCTTTCGTGAAGTTAGCAATACTGCCAAAGGCTATAAGTGGTGATTAGCCGTGTCTACTTGCGAGAGATATGCAGATGAGGTCTGCCCATATGCCCTGCTCTAGATGCCGCCTGAGGCAATCAGGGTGTCCATTCCTTTCATATTGCGAGGGCTTAGACCTGCGTTTACCCTTAGCCAATACCGAAGGAATATTAAGGAGCTCACGTGAAATACAAATCAGTTAAGGGTTTGCTTACCAACGACGAGTCTCTGATCCCATCTACCTTCATTGATAAACTCGAGGACATACTGCATGGTTTTCTCGGAATAGTTTTATTTGCTATTTCAGTTTTGGCAGCTGGTTACAGCCTGCAACGCCTGATCGAAACTCGGCCATTTTTTCCCGTAGGAATGATTCAAGGAATTAACGACATTTTATTCGTAGTAATTATTCTAGAAATTATGCGCACTGTGATTGTGCGTTTTACCGATGGTATTTTCCAGCTGGATAACTTCTTAATCATCGGCGTTATCGCAGCAGTGCGTCATATTCTTACCGTCGGCGCATCTCTTACAATGGAAAAAGAGAAGACAACTGAGTACTTCAATCGTGCCTTAATTGAAATGGGTGTGAACACCGGAATTGTTTTGGCGCTTGTCTTTGCGCTATTTTTATCTCGCTCAGCACGCAAAAGTAAGGTTGTTAAGTAATACTTCTGGTGGCGGGTGAAGGATTTGAACCTTCGAAGGCAGAGCCGGGGGATTTACAGTCCCCTCCCATTGGCCGCTCGGGCAACCCGCCAGGGTCAATCTTTTACGGCGGGCGCTAGGCTACCTCAAATTATTATTGAGGGGTAATCGGCTATTTAGACTGTCTTTTCCATATGAAAAAGAGCAATAGCCCTCCACCAACAACCAGCGTTGCGCTGATAATTAAATAGATCGAAATTTTATTGTTAGATCCGGTTGACGAAACACTTCCTTCTGTAGTTCTGGTAGCAGTTTCTGAAAAAATAATTGGTGAAACTGTAAATTGATAATCTCCATTAATCACGTGGCCATCTGCAGCCACTGCTCGATAAATCACTTTGATCAAGCCAGTAACTTCAGATTTATCTAATTTTATGGAAAGCACTGCGCCAGATACTTCAGGTTTTCCGGTAGTTAGCTCATTGCCAGTTTCATCAATGGCCGAGATTGAATTTGAATCACCAATGCTGATTAATTCTTCTGCAAAAGTAATCGAAATTTCTGAAGGCAAAATATCTACCGTTGAATTTTCCGCCGGATCTGCGCTGGCTATTACCGTATGAGCAGAGGCTGGTAGCGTGACTAAAGAGAGCGCTAAAACTCCTGAAATAAATAGGAACTTAGAAATCTTCATACTTGCAGTGTATCCGTGGCCAACTTCATTATTTACCTTGAGCACGATAACCTTGTCACATACCGGGAAGTTTGATTTCCGTGAATCCGAGGAGGGCCAGCCATGGCTGATAGCAGTTTTGACGTAGTTTCTAAGATCGATCGTATGGAGCTAGATAACGCAATCAATCAAGCAATTCGAGAGATTGATACTCGTTTTGACTTTAAAAACACCGGTGCCAAAATTGAAATGGCCGGGGAGAAGATAAATATTGAAGCCGACACCGAAGAGCGGGCCAAGGCAACGCTAGATGTCATAAAAGATAAGATGATTAAGCGCGGTGTTTCACTAAAGCATATTGATCCCGCCGAACCACAGCTTTCCGGAAAGATCTACAAAATATCTTGTCCGCTAAAAGAAGGCATTTCAACTGAGAATGCTAAAAAGATTGCTAAGTTCCTACGCGATGAAGGTCCAAAGTCAGTAAAGTCACAGATTCAAGGCGATGAACTTCGCGTGACCAGCAAGAGCCGTGACGACTTGCAAGCGACGATGGCGATGATCAAAGAAGGCAAATGGGAATTTGCTGTTCAATTTGTGAATTTTCGTTAATTGAATAAAGAAAAACTTGGCCTCGTATATGGGCTTGGTGCCTATGTGCTTTGGGGGCTTTTCCCACTTTACTGGCCGCTGCTCAAGCCAGCGACATCACCGGAGATAGTTTCACATCGCGCCGTTTGGACCATGGTTTTTTGTTTTATTATTCTTGCGATCACTAAATCGCTTAAATCAACTTTAGCTACCTTTAAGCGCCCAAAAGTCGCCGCTAAACTCTTTACAGCGTCTATTTTGGTTTCAATCAACTGGTTAATCTATATCTGGGCTACAAATAATGGACATGTGGTTGAAGCATCACTTGGTTATTACATCAACCCACTCATCGCTATCGCTTTCGGAATTATTCTTCTTAAAGAGCGCATGCGCCCCTTGCAATGGGTATCTGTTTCAGTAGCAACGATTGGTGTGCTTGTTCTGACGATTGATTATGGACGTCTGCCCTGGGTGGCATTCGGGGTGGCTCTTTCCTGGGGAACGTATGGATTAATTAAAAAACAACTTAACTTAGGCGCTGTTGAGGGTCTAGCGATCGAAACGTTGATCGCCTTTATTCCGTATTGCGCTTACCTCGTTTTTTTAGACTCCAAAGGCGAAGGTCAATTTGGCCAAGGGGTATCCATCACAATCTTGTTAATTAGCGCTGGCGCTGTTACCGCCATACCGCTACTTATGTTTAATGCTTCTACAACTCGGTTGCCGCTAACGACAATTGGACTGCTTCAATATATAACTCCAACTCTGACTTTTATAATTGGTGTGTGGATTAACCACGAAGTAATGTCAACGGCCCGATGGGTTGGCTTCTTTATTATTTGGATTGCTCTATTTGCTTTAGCTTACGATTTAGTTCGTTCAGGCAGAGCGGTCAATAACAGCATCGCATAGCGAAAAGAGCGCACCTGTTGCTGGGTTAACTGGCAAAGGACCTAACGCAGCTCTTGCTTGTTTAGCAACCTGACCAAGTTGCTCGCGGGCTTGGCTTAAGCCATCGTGTGTCCGCAGCGCTCTTAATACTTGCTGCACAGTGTCTTCATCGTGAATCGGTGCGCTCAAAAGCCGCTGCAGCTCGGCATCTTCACTCTTGCCAGAAGCCATCACATTTAACGTAACTAAAGTTGGAACACCTTCACGTAAATCAGTGCCAGGAGTTTTGCCTGATTGATTTGATTCGCTGGCAATATCAATTACATCATCGGCTAATTGGAAGGCGATTCCTATTTGCTCACCGAATTTTGTTAACGTCTCGGTAATTTCACGTGGTGCACCAGAAAGCAGTCCTCCGAAACGTGCGCTAGTTGCAATTAACGAACCGGTCTTATCCCCCACAACGCGCATGTAATGAGCCAGTGGATCTTCGCCATTTTGCGGACCTTGCGTCTCCATAATTTGACCAATTACTAAGCGCTCGAAGGTACGCGCTTGTAAACGAACTGCCTCAGGACCAAGATCTGCAAGTAAATCTGATGCTTTCGAGAAAAGATAATCGCCTGTCAAAATTGCGATGGTATTTCCCCAACGATTATTAGCACTTTCAACGCCG
>Ga0209355_1001656_pt1 | contig 12578 bp, 8 predicted proteins | sample LauGreSBDMM110SN_3_FD_187563 | JGI IMG/M metagenome (GOLD analysis project Ga0209355, IMG submission 187563) | Freshwater lake microbial communities from Lake Michigan, USA - Sp13.BD.MM110.SN (SPAdes) (version 2) | ecosystem: Environmental > Aquatic > Freshwater > Lake | place: Lake Michigan, USA...
GAGACTTGTACTTGTCAGGGAACTCTATCAACCTCGGAGGCACGACCATCTCGCGCGATGCCACCACCGGCGGAATCAAGTTCATCGACCCGGCCACCAACCAACCTCTTGACAGCACTGTGAGAAACCTCACGGCCTCCAACTTGACCGTCCTCGGTGATTACGTCACCCTTAATACCATTACGAGCAATACAGAGCAAATGGTAATCCAAAACGCAGGCACGGGTCCTGCCCTCAAGGTAACCCAAACGGGAGCCCATCCCATTGCTGACTTCTACGACGATAATAACGTGCTAGCAATGAGGATAGCAGATGGGGGAAATGTGGGGATTGGGACGGCAAACCCTCAGTACAAATTAGACGTGAATGGAAACATATATGCATCAGGTGATGTCATCATGTTTAGTGATGCAAGAAAAAAGACAAACGTCGAGGTCATTCCAAGCGCCCTCGAAAAAGTATTGCGCATACATGGCGTAACCTTTGAGAAATTAGATGGCACCGAGGAAACTCAAAGGAGACATGCCGGTGTGATTGCTCAAGAGGTAGAGGAGGTTCTTCCCGAGGTCGTGTATACTGCCGCGGATGGAACAAAGAGCGTCGCTTACGGAAACATGATAGGGCTCTTGATTGAGGCTATAAAGGATCTCGCGGGCAGGTAGATTCAGTTTCCAACTTGCAAGAAATAACGATTGGACATGTAGGTGTGCGGTAGTTCCCATTATCAAACCCTTACTTGTGTCAAAGGTGCCATCATCTATAATGACTTATCATGTTTTGTTCGATATCTATAGACCCAACAAACACCTCCGGTAGTAAAATCGCCTCAAATTGTGTATGTATACCTTGATTTACAATGCTATTTCCGATCCAGCCTCCTATATACAATGGTCCATCTATTATATTCACATTAGTAACTTCAACGTCACGTTCCATAGTGAATGTTTTTTGGACCCCATTGCATCTTAAATTCCAATTTGTTGGGGCCGGGCCTATGCGTTGGTTCAAAAAGACAGACACAGATGTAGGAGACGGCTCTAATATTTGATAAAGAGGTACATGGGTAACAGAAGCAAAACCATTTCGCACTCGTTGTGTACTGTCACTAAGTTCCATCCAATGGTAACCTCCTCCTGCACTAGGACTCCCAAATGATATCCAAACTGCGTTATTTGCTTTAAAACTCTCTATAATTTGTGTGTTTATCAAGGTGAAGTTTGGATTGCCTATAATTCCTGTATTTGCATTGGTTATTAATCTACGGTCTTCACCATTGAAATAAATACCATACATTTGTCCTTTTTGTACCATGATAGGTTGAGAATTCACATCATTTCGTTCAGCATGGAACGCTCTATTGGTTTGATCATACCAAGTCCTAACGAATGCCGTCGCACCATTCAACCAAGTACTCAAATCTTTCAATACCGACCCTGAAATGGATACAATACTTCCAAGAGAGTTCATGTAGATATCAGCTTCAATGTTGTCCGTGTTGCGCCTTACGCGAACTTGAGGGCCTGTATACTCCCCAAAGAGCTGACGGAGACTGTATGCCGCAACGGGAAGATCCCGAGAGAGCTTGATGTTATCTAGAGCTCCTGGCCGTTGCCCTCGATAATCGAGCGCGCGCAACACCGATCCGATCGACTTACCTACACGTGTCCCCAAGCGCGCAATGCTCACCGGGTATCCGCGCCCACCTGCATTCCCTGCGCCGCCTCCTTGGGCCCCCGAGTAAAAAACCGCGTTAATCAATGCCCCGCTGATTAAGCCAGTTTCGGGAATCGCCGCGAGCCCAAAGTACTTTGCAGCCAAGTAAGCTTCAATTGATAAGTACTCGCTCAAGGTGAGCTGCCGGTCATACACTAACACTTCGGCCACTGCCCAGTCAGAGCGCTGGGTCGTTGAACTTCCATTATTTATGCTCAATTGACGCGAGGTGCCATTCGTGTATCCTGCGATTGTCCTATCAGTTCCATTTGACCTATATAGATTGTTTTGGTCCGTCGATAGAACCCACTGATTACCGTGTAAATCCGTTGTGGCTGTTAGGTATGCGTCATGATATGCCACTCCCGCTTGGCCCGACACAAAACCAGAAAGCCAATTGCTCGTGACACCGTCGAATATGCGGAGTCGCGCCGGCGGTCCCGTGGGCTTGTAATACCGCGCCACATGAAACAATGTGTAGTTCGTGTTCGTGTCCATGATAGTTGTCGGGAATTGCATTCCGTCGGTGGGGGACCCATAAAGAAAGGGAAAAGCAGTGGGACCACGACCTCTAAACACACGGAACCGGATAAGGACGATGCCAGAACCTCCATTGCCACATATTCCATTCGTACCCCCCCATGCTCCCCCACCTCCTCCACCTGTTCCTGATGTTCCGTCCAAAGCATTTTTAAGGTTATAATAGTTACCACCATTTCCACCACCACCAATACCTCCAAGCGCAATTGCAGCATTCTCGGCTCCAGGGCTATGCCCCCCACCACCACCTCCAAAGTAACCATTTGTTATACTTGAAAATATTCCGTTTCCGCCATTTCCACCTGTTACTCCTGTCATAGGTCCTTGACCTTTACTACCGGCACCACCACCACCTCCGTGTCCTAAGTACGGAGTACTTTGTGTCGTTCCCGGCCCCGGACCACCATCAAATCCTTGGCCTAATGTTCCAATACCACCAAGTGTTTGTGATCCACTTGAACCGCCTCCACTACCCCCTGTTCTTCCTTGTGTTCCCGACCAATGACCTCCCCCACCACCACCAATGGCTATGAGGTTGAGGAAGGAACTCGCAAAACCATCGCCTCCACTTGTATATGGGTTTTCCAACCCGCGTAATCCTCCATTACCAACCTTTATCATGTGAGTTGTCGTTGTGATTGTATATGATGTCAATTGTCTGACACCTCCTCCTCCCCCTCCACCACCCCATCCTCCTCCACCACCCCCTCCTGCAACAACCAGCACATCCGCACTCGTCACTCCCATTGGTGGTCTCCACGAATACGTCGCTTGTCCTTCACTCGTGCCGGAAACAACCAATTCCCCATAATCTAATGGAAAGTCGTCCGTAGAAGAATTTGAGTATATGTGCCCGTTCTTTGTCGCTACGCTTACCGTGCCATCGCCATAATAATTATCAAATGTGCCATAGTGGAATGCTATTATTCGCTCTCCTGCTATTGGAGTTCTCACTCCCTCTTGTACGGCCGCCCCCGAAAAATTCGGGTCCGCGCGCTTGATACTTCCGGTAATCGCCGATGCCTCGACATGATTCCCCCTTCCTGATACATCTCGCCAAAATGTAAGAGATCCGTTTACTAACTCGGCAGAATTGGCCGGGTACCACGCAATGAGGTTGGGAATGGCGGCAGGCGGGCGCGAATCGTAAAGGAACCGGATAAGGACGATGCCAGAACCTCCATTGCCACATATTCCATTCGTACCCCCCCATGCTCCCCCGCCTCCTCCGCCTGTTCCAGATGTTCCGTCCAAAGCATTTTTAAGGTTATAATAGTTACCACCATTTCCACCACCACCCCTCCCTCCAAGCGCAATTGCAGCATTCTCGGCTCCAGGGCTATGCCCCCCACCACCACCTCCAAAGTAACCATTTGTTATACTTGAAAATATTCCGTTTCCGCCATTTCCACCTGTTACTCCTGTCATAGGTCCTTGACCTTTACTACCGGCACCACCACCACCTCCGTGTCCTAAGTACGGAGTACTTTGTGTCGTTCCCGGCCCCGGACCACCATCAAATCCTTGGCCTAATGTTCCAATACCACCAAGTGTTTGTGATCCACTTGAACCGCCTCCACTACCCCCTGTTCTTCCTTGTGTTCCCGACCAATGACCTCCCCCACCACCACCAATGGCTATGAGGTTGAGGAAGGAACTCGCAAAACCATCGCCTCCACTTGTATATGGGTTTTCCAACCCGCGTAATCCTCCATTACCAACCTTAATCGTGTGAGTTGTGATTGTGATTGTATATGATGCCAATTGTGTGACACCTCCTCCTCCCCCTCCACCACCCCATCCTCCTCCTCCACCCCCTCCCGCAACAACCAGCACATCCGCACTCCTCACTCCCATTGGTGGTGTCCATGAATACGTCGCCTGTCCTCCACTCGTCCCGGAAACAACCAATTCCCCATAATCTAATGGAAAGTCGTCCGTGGAAGAATTTGAATATATACGCCCGTTCTTTGTCGCTACGCTCACCGTACTATCGCCATAATAATTATCAAATGTGCCATAGTGGAATTCTAATAGCATATTGCATCTGCTATTCCTCAGATATTATAATTAATACCAATGAGATGCAATAACAATTTACACTTTTTTCGATTTTTTCTCACACCATGTTTCATGCCCTCATGTGGACTTCCCATCATCCCTTATCTCCTACCCTTCGTATATAAATAGCCTTCTCCGCAAAATCTCATCAACCTATTTTTTCATACCCATGTTATAGCATGGCCACCCCTGGATTGTACATCGACACCAACACTCTCCAAGTCGGCATCGGGACTGCCAAACCGCAAAACACACTTCAAGTCACGGGAACATTTAGTGTATACAATTCGAATACTCTTACGACTGATCCCTTCAATGAAACGATTCTATCAGCACCTACGACGGTATACGCTCATAAAGGGGACATATCGAATGATGGAAACACGGTTGTCGTTTCGGGTGCAGTTTCAGGATCAACAAATGTATACATCTACAAAAAAGTTGGATCGAGTTGGGTGCCGACTATAGTAACACCATCGAATCCAAGCTATCCCTTTGGTCAGGACGTTAAGATTTCATCCGATGGAAATACCATTGTTATTCCGTGTTTATTTACAAAGGGATATTTCATTGTCTTAAAATACAATGGTTCTTCTTGGGCCGAAACGATCGTCACGTCAAGTAACTCAAATGCAAGTCAAAATTTCGGAACGCCAGTTGCTGTATCAAGTGATGGTAATACCATCATAGCGGGCCGACTTGTAATTCCCGATAATAATACATTCTATGTATTCAAGTTCAATGGCACTTCATGGGTAGAAACGGTTGTAACTGCGAGCGTCTCATCGAATATTGTCTTCCAAGCTCTTGCAATATCGGGAGATGGGACCGTGATCGTCATTGTATCTCAATATGGGAATAATTTCACAAATGCTACGCCATACGTCTTCAAGTGGAATGGGACGTCGTGGGTTGAAATTATGACACTTGCACCAAGTTCTACTACGAATCTCCGGTATTTTGCAAGCTCCGTCAGCATTTCAGGAAATGGAGAACTCATTGCGTGCGGTAACATTATTGATAATTCGGCATTCCTCTTTCGCTGGAATGCAGGAACAAGCACGTGGGTGGAGGAGGCAAAAATTACGCCAACGGGGTCGTCCGCGAATCCGTACTTTGGCACATCCATTGATGTTTCTTTAGACGGTAATGCGGTTGCCGTGGGCGCGGATTGGGATGGTCAAGATGGTCTCTTGAAGGTGGGTGCGGTTTACATATTCAAATGGAACGGCACGGCTTGGCTCCAGACTCAAAAGGTGACTCCTGCAACAGCTGTCGCAAATCTCTATTTTGGGCGATCTGTGGCCATTGCTTCCGAAGGTAGTAGCATTGTTGTAGGCTCCGATGCACAAAGCTCGGCATATCTCTTTGGACCCGAATCAACGGGAACACCGTCTATGGAACGAGTGAGGATTGATACAAGTGGAAATGTGGGCATTGGTACGACGAATCCGCAGAGCTTACTTCATGTATCCGGATCTGCCCGGATCGACGGCAATATCACGTCGCAAGGGACCGTCACCGCCTCGAACTTGTCCATCTTGGGCGACTTTGTCACCTTGAACACCATCACGAGCAACACCGAGCAGATGGTCATCCAAAACGCCGGCACTGGCCCCGCCTTGAAAGTCACCCAAACCGGCGCAAACTCCATCGCCGAATTCTACGACGACGGTAACGCCTTGGCCCTTAAGATTGCCGATGGGGGAAATGTCGGGATTGGAACGACGAACCCGCAAGTGAAGTTGCACGTTGCTTCGGACAATTTTAACGTAATTTCTATACAACGTGTCAACAATGCAAGTGGTGGTGCTCAAATTGAAATGAAAAACGGAAGTGGCTACAATGTATCAACCTTCATAGGGGGAGATAGTAACATGTACTTTCAATCAGGTGCTCCGGGGGATAATTCCAAGTCCTTCATTTTAGCACCAAGTGGCAATGTCGGGATAGGGACGTTAACCCCGCAAGCAAAGTTGGATATAAATGGAAATGTGCTTTGTAAAAATTTGAACATAGGCTATGGTTCAACGACGTGTAAAACAAATCTCGCACGTACAAGTGATCTAGCAGGTGCTAATTCCCAATTAGTTGTGACCACTTCATCCGTTCCACCACCCGAGGACGTTCAAGATATTGTTAAATCACTTTTATACGTGTTTGGAGCCGAAGGGATAACAAATGAAATAACAATTGCAACGATACCAAATAACACTACCGTTACATTGTCGGCATATGCTCGGACGGCATCCGGATCTGCTAATTGTGAACTTTTTTTATTTAATTCTGGTGGTGGATCCGGATCATCTAGCTTCAATATAGGTGTGACATGGCAACGTATTGTACGAACAACGACATTTACTACAGGTGGAAGTGTTTACTATAGAATTGATAACAATCAAGGCTCCGAGCTTTATATCACAGGATTGAAAGCAGAATTAAGTGCTATAGCTACTCCATTTACACCATATGGTACTCCTTTGTTACAAGACACATTTACTATACAAAGCCCTGTATTAATATCTCAGCAACTCAATATAGTTTCAAACAATGCCAATTCTATTCTTGTAACTACACCTTCAGGAAATGTCGGGATTGGGACGACGAATCCATTACATAAGCTTGAAGTGAATGGTCTTGTAAAAGGAAACGTTTTTGTGGGAGATGCTTTGAGTACGAATATATCAGGGGATGGTAATGCAATGACTATGTTTAGTCAAGATTATAGTGGTTGGGCTAGTATATTCTCAAGGTCTTGGCTAGGAAATATAACCGGGTGGGGTATGTTTTGGTGTGGAAACGCAGGTGCCCAATATAGATTGGTTGACGGTGATACAAATCCAAATGAACTCACATTTGTAGGAAGTGGTCAAAAGAGATTTACATTTGACTTGGACGCTGGTGGAAATGCATACTTTGATGGCGCATTAACTCAAAACGCATATGATTACGCTGAAATGTTTGAATGGAGTGACGGTAATGTACTAAATGAAGACAGACGGGGATATTCAGTTGTGCTTGAAAGTGGTAAAATTCGAAAAGCAGAGCTTGGTGATGATGTAACATCCATAATCGGAATAGTTTCCGGGACATCTTGTATAATAGGAGATGCCGCCGCAATGGATTGGAGTGAAAAATACCTTATTGATGAGTGGGGGACACGCGTGTGTGTAGATACTGAAACGTGGTCATGGAAAAATAGTGATGGTTCGTTTTCGTCGTATAACAAAGACGAAATTCCTGAAAACATTGATGTTCCCCAAACAAAACAAATAAAATTGCATAAGAAATATGTTTTAAATCACACTTATGATCCAAATAAGTCATACATACCTAGAGAAGATAGGAAAGAATGGAGCCCCATTGGACTTTTGGGGAAAGTGAGGCTAAGAAAGGATGAACCTATCCACCCAAACTGGAAACTTATCAAGTCCATTTCACCTCAAGTGGATTTATATCTAATAAAGTAAAGGTAAGCCGGCTCACAATAATCAAATATGTATTTGACTCCACGTCTATGCTATACGCTTCTAACCATCTTAAACCTTACCCCTCACCTATCCATAGCCATCCACCCGTGGCCCACAGGTTTCACACATTTCATTTCATTAAGACGCATAAACCAACCTCATGCCCCAACAGCTCCCAACTTTCTTAATAGAAAAGATCATAAACCATTTACCATTCATACCCCGCTTCATGTTCATGATCTCCACTGTTGACCACGGCCAACGAAAATACTTCCGACGATGCATTATCATCGACATGGCACCCGAAGGATTCCAAACCCGGCTCTTCATACGCTCACAATCCACACAAAGCTCACAAAGCTCACAAAGCTCACAAACCTCACTAACCTCGCTAAACCAAAATATATACAACAAAAAGCCTCGCTTCGTTGAATCCGACGCGACCCTCGTCACCACGAAAACGTGGCCCGAGCTCATACAACGCAGAGACGATTTCAGACTCGAGGCCTACTTGTGCTTCTCACCGGAAGCTCCCACCCATCTTCAATTCCACGAAGAGCTCGTCTCAATCCACGGCCGTAACTTACATGTCAACATGCTATCCGACCGCACCGTGAGCATCATCGACTTCAAACTAAAAAATATGTTCATGATACTTGAATGCCAAAACAAAGCCGTAGTTCAAGTTAATTTCATGTTCGACCAAGATCCGTCAAGGCACACATACATCCATGACGAGGAAGAGATGGCGGACTTCCACCTTGCAGCATTTTGGATGAGAGAGTACTGGCAATTCGGCCCCTGTAGCGGAAAACCAATCCAAGTTGAAATCTCCAAGAACGTGACGGGGTGGGGAAAACGCCGCGCCAAGCGCTGGCTGCAAACCTTCACAACCATCCTACAAAACTAGTTGGGTCTTTCAAATATAATCATAATATCGTCAAAACGACCCTTAATGTGTCGTAAATCAACGACGTTCATTGACATTTTTTCTTTGGTGGCCATCAGTTCAAAGATTGGACGGCAGATGCGCAGTGCATCTTCCGTAACATCTTCGATGACGTACAAGCCACCCGATTTCACTTTTGAGGACCATATCACAAATGATGCCACCATGTCTTCGGGCGCATGCGAACCGTCATCAATGACGATGTCAAATCCGGCAAGTGTGATGAGAGACAAAGTGAAGTCCTCGACTTTCGTTGCATCACATTCAATCATTGTAACACGGGGATTATCCATTCCATAACGCACATTTTTCAAATCGATATCAATGCCCAAAATATTTGCTTGTGGAAAAAAGTTGGCTAGATTCACAAGCGATGCGCCCGAGAGCACACCAATTTCCAAGACATTGCGAACTTGGTCTTTGCGAGGGTGAAATAGCTCATCATAAATGGGACCATACGCATGAAGAGTGGTTTTGTCCGTTCCTTCAAGGTTGTCCGTTGAAGTTAGTGTGTCGAAGGCTATCATACGTGACATGAAATTATGATGATTGTTTGCTTTAACTTTATTCAAATCTCTCAATACCAAAAGTTGGTATAAATACTTGTTACAACTTACACTTGCCTTTCGCGCGCGCTCACCCCACCCCAAACCCCCCACTCCCTACATCTTGGTCGCCTCGAACTTGCGCTTCTTGGACAGCTCCTGCTCCGGCTCCGACTCGGACTCGGACGCGGACTCAGAACTCTTCTCCTTCTTGGCTTTCTTCTCCTTTTTCTCCTTCTTGCGCTCTTTCTTTTCCTTCTTGCGCTCCTTCTTCTCCTTCTTGTGCTTGTGCTTTTCTTGCTTGGTGGTCTTGAACGGAAGGACGGGAAGAACGGGGAGCTCTTCCTCGCCGTGCCTGGCCTCGGCGGCCAGAATCTCTTCCTCATCCTCGCCATGCTCCTCCTCGCTCTGCTCGGCCTCGTCCTTGTCCTCCTCGCTCTGCTCCGCCTCGTCCTTGTCCTCCTCGCTCTTCTCGGCCTCTCCCTCGTCCGACTCGGCCTCTCCCTCGCTCAGCCCGGCCTCCTCATCGCTGATATCGGTAATTCCCTTATTCCAGAGAGACGCGATGTGGTCCATGCGCTCCTTGTTGGTCCACTTCAGGGCACGATACTTCTTTGCCACCTTGGGGTTCATCTTGGTGACGAAGTTGATGTACGCGCTTTCCTTGCGGGGAATCTCCGACCGCGGAATGCCGTCCCACGCCTCCTTCAAGATGGCCTTGGCGTGCGTCAAAGAGCGTGGCTTGTACTTCACCAAGAGAGACCGGAGGTCCGGAATCATCTCGGGATCCATCTCCGGCGGAGGGAACTTGCGGGACCGCTTGGGCTTCGCCGCACGCCGGGGTTTTTCATCCTCGCCGTCGCTGCCACCGCTGCCGGTCTCTAGAGAGCCAAAGTCGAGAAAAGAGCCCGCCATCTTGTAGCTTGATTTCTCTTTTTCACTTGTCCTCGTGAGCCTGAAAGTTTTTTCATCGACTTTATCGAATTTTTTGACTCAATAGAGCCCGCCCCGGAAAAACCGATTGTGCCGACCTTTCGAATCCTTGAGAACTTTCGTGCCTTCCGAATACCAAAAAGTGGTACATTTCGTTACAACTGCCAATCGCGCGCTACCCCCCCTAACCCTAAACCCTAATCCGAGTCGGATCCCGAAAACTCCAGCTTCTTTTCCTTCGGGTGAATGAACTCGGCGTACCAGCCATGGACGACATCGTCCACGACCTCTTTCCAAGGCCGACCATACGCGAGATACTTTGGCATATAAATCTTGGCAAAGTTTTTCATCTCGACCCGGTCAATCACCGTCACTTCATCGGGGACTTTCCAAGTGATCATTTTGGACTCAATTGACGATTTGAGATGCGACCACGCCCTTGTGAGATACTTTTCAGTATCCGTGAGCGAGCTCGGCGTGTGCCTCATCAAAACGATTGTCAAGTCTTTAAGGAGCTCCTTGTTCAAATGCTCATTTGAAGATGGGAGGCCAAAGAGATCCTTCTCCATGAGATCCTTGTTAAACGATTGACCCGTAAGTAAGTTGACTCGTAGGTAAGTTCACTTACCCCTTTTTACTAAGTAAGTTGTCGAATTTTCACATAGTTGATGGACAAAGTCAGTATTTTTCCCAAGGATACCAAAAGCCGAGAAAGCCAAAGGTCGGGCAAAAATATTGACTTGGTCCTTGGCGATCGCCGAAATTCGACAATGCCCTATGAAAAACTAACCATGCTCTCGAGGATCCTTCCACATCCCCGGAATCTTCTCAACGAACCCACTATGGCTTCCAACGACGTTCGCATTCGCGAGGCGCTGGAGGACGTGATGAAACAGTTCGAGGACGTTCCGCGGGAGCTGATGCACAAGGAGATGATGCGGATTGCCAAACCCGCAAAAACCCCTCGCGCATCAAAGGAGGAGGAGTTTGTCACCGATCTCAAGGTCGTGCTTCTGAAGCACAAGCCCCGGTCGCTGGCTGCCTCGAAGAAGGCCGTGATCCTCGCTTACGCCGTTGTGGCCGAAAGCATCAACCCCAAGAAGACCAACAGCTACCAGCAGTTCGTCTCGGAGATGATGCCGAAGGTCGCGGCGGAGCACGAGGACATGTCTGTTCCGAACCGGATGCGCCACATCGCATCTCTCTGGCACGCTCGCGGTACCTCGGCCACCGACGGCTCCACCGGCAGTCTCTCCACCGAGAACAAGCCCGCGGAGCCTGAGCGCAGCGAGGAGAAGGCGAAGCCCAAGCCCGAGCAAGGCAAGAAGAAGGCGAAGCCCGAGCCCAAGCGCAGCGAGGAGAAGGTGAAGCCGAAGCCCGAGCAGTCGAGCGACTCTGGCTCTTCCGATACCTCCGGCTCTACCGCCTCTGGCTCTTCGGATGCCACCACTTCGAGCGAGGACACCCAGACCAAGAAGGGCAAGCGCAAGGCCGAGGCGTCTCCGGCCAAGAAGCCGATGGCAAAGAAGGCCCGCAAATAAGCCGTAGGGCGCAAGGCGAAGGGGAGACTACAGGGGTTTGGGGTATAGGCAGCGAGCGAAGGCAGTTGTAACACGATAGTTGTACCAACTTTTGGTATTTCCGAAGTCACTGCTTACGTCACGGAGTCACGAAGTCACGGAGTCACGAAATTTCAGCGGGGATTCGAAAGGGCATAACGGAGTCACGGAGTCACGGAGTCACGCAGTCACGTAGTCACGCGGTCACAAAGTCACCAAGAATGAGTAAGTTACCACAAAAATTCGACAACGTCTTACAAATTGAACGATCACAAGAATGGAGCACATCAAAGAAAACTTTCTAAGGGACTTGAAGACTATTCTCCAAAAGCACAGTCTCCATTCGCTCGAGGAAACGGAGATCTATCTTCACATGGCATGGTTTGAAATCCAACGGGTGAGCAATGCTCTCATGCCTCCGGAGGACTTCATGCCTGTTGCGAAGGGCATTTCCTCCAATGTGAAGAAGCCTCGCACCAAAAGGGCTCGCAAGTAGAGGGGTTTGGGGTTTGGGGCGAGTGCGGGAAAGGCATATGTAACGACAATTTACCATTTTTTGGTATCCACGAAGCCATGAAGTCGCAAAGCCACGATGTCGCGAAGCCACGAAGTCGCGAAGCCACGAAGTCGCGAAGCCACGAAGTCGCGAAGCCACGAAGTCGCGAAGCCACGGAGGCATTGGACAACGGTACCTTATTTTATTTCGTCATTGTAGACCTCGCGCTCAAAGTATAGCGTGTACAAAGCCCTATGCCGGTCATCTCCACGCTACTACGCCGAGCGAAGCTTGAGAATGACAGTCTCCTCG
>Ga0209355_1001660_pt1 | contig 12561 bp, 6 predicted proteins | sample LauGreSBDMM110SN_3_FD_187563 | JGI IMG/M metagenome (GOLD analysis project Ga0209355, IMG submission 187563) | Freshwater lake microbial communities from Lake Michigan, USA - Sp13.BD.MM110.SN (SPAdes) (version 2) | ecosystem: Environmental > Aquatic > Freshwater > Lake | place: Lake Michigan, USA...
GAATCACTCTTTTGTTGCATTGATTTTCAGAATAGTTTTGGAGAGGGCAAGAGGTCTTGGACCCTTGGACTCTGAGGTTCTTGGATTTTCCTTTTAGAATTAGAGTGCAACAAAACAATGATTCACACCATAATGGTGCGAGAAAGCTTCGAGGATCCTTCGCGTTGGCTCGATAGCAGTGTGAATCACGCTTTTGTTGCATTGATTTTCAGAATAGTTTTGGAGAGGGCAAGAGGTCTTGGACCCTTGGACTTCTAACTTCTTGGATTTTCCTTTTAGAAATAGAGTGCAACAAAACAATGATTCACACGTAAATGGTGCGAGAAAGCTTATATGATCCCTGACAGTGGCTCGAGAACAGTGTGAATCACTCTTTTGTTGCATTGATTTTCAGAATAGTTTTGGAGAGGGCAAGAGGTCTTGGACCCTTGGACTTCTAACTTCTTGGATTTTCCTTTTAGAAATAGAGTGCAACAAAACAATGATTCACACCATTATGGTGCGAGAAAGCTTCGAGGATCCTTCGCGTTGGCTCGAGAGCAGTGTGAATCACTCTTTTGTTGCAGTGATTTTCAGAATCGATTTGGAGGGGATGGGAGGTCTTGGGCCCCTTGGACTTCTAACTTCTTGGATTTTCGATTTGGAAATAGAGTGCAACAAAACAATGATTCAGACCATTATGGTGCGAGAAAGCTTATATGATCCCTGACAGTGGCTCGAGAACAGTGTGAATCACTCTTTTGTTGCATTGATTTTCAGAATAGTTTTGGAGAGGGCAAGAGGTCTTGGACCCTTGGACTCTGAGGTTCTTGGATTTTCCTTTTAGAAATAGAGTGCAACAAAACAATGATTCACACGTAAATGGTGCGGAAGATCTTAGAGGATCCTTCGCGTTGGCTCGAGAGCAGTGTGAATCACGATTTTACCCTTTATGTCATAGAATAGTCTTCTTTTTCAAACAAGCCAGCGAAGTAAACTGCTTGTAGCTATATTAAGGACGCAACTTGGGCCGTTGAGGCTCTAGAATCTTAGGGCCCTTGGACTTTTCGGCGGCTGGGCCAAAAGTTCCCGCTTAATATAGCTACACGCAGTTACTCACGGGAGTTCTTTGAGTCGATATGGTCTTCTGGCCATTAAAATCTTAAAAATAATAAAATAGTCTTCTTTTTCAAACAAGCCAGCGAAGTTAACTCCGTGTAGCTATATTAAGGACGCAACTTGGGCCGTCGAGGCTCTAAGATCTTAGGGCCCTTGAACTTTTCGGCGGCTGGGCCAAAAGTTCCCGCTTAATATAGCTACACGCAGTTACTCACGCAGTTGTTGAGATCTGTTAAATATTCTTAAAATCTTTAAAAAACTAGATATGCGATGCGATAACACAGGCTTAAAGGCAATGCACCACATCTATTTACAGAAGATGATGGCATTACTACGAAAGTGTTGCGGGGCTACAAACATTAATGGAAGCGAAAGCAAATACGGCTTTAATACAATGGCCCTTGAAGTTCAAGAGAACACGGACAAGCTAGTGCAAATGTTTCAAGATAAGATTGACGCGAATGGCTTTCCACTTCAAGTTCATGCAAAATATACTCGAAGCAAAGGTATTTACAAAAATATTATCATTGAACCCACACTCGACTTTTACAAGTTGATTGCTTCGCCTGCTTCGCCTAATACGGATCCAGAGTACATGAAAATTGTAAATTACAACGAGACAGATAACACGCACGACTATCCAAAACTTGTAAACCACATAGAGTTAGATATTAACAACGATAAAATTCAAATTACTTGCGTTAAGGTCCAGGTTACTCTAAATTCGCAAGCATACACCATACAACATTCAATAATAGTTACGTGGCTATTTGCCGAGTTCATCAACCGAATGGGTCTTACATATTTCCCACCCGGCGATTTCAACCCTCCTCAACATGAAAAATGGCCAACTTGGGGACTACCCGGATACTGTGTTCCTGATCCTATTCACTTTGAAAAGGGAAGGTATTCTTATGAACAATACATTACCGAGCAAGCCCGAAATGAGTGCATTATGACCATTAACATGGCGAAAGCATCCTCTCAAAACCTGTATTCATATTTGCCGAGAATTGATTCATCAAGCACCGAATCGGAGATCTTCGACTTTTGGGCAGCTAAGAAGTAAGAGCATCGACCTTGGCAGATAGCTCTTTGACGGCTTCGATCAACAAGGCTACGATGCGATCGTACTTGACTGCTTTGAAGCCATCTGCGCGATCTGCGACCACCTCGGGCATGACAGCCTCGACCTCTTGTGCTATGACACCCACATCATGTCGGCGCACAAAGTAACCATCCTCGCCCCCGCTTCGCTCTATGTATTCATCGGACCAATCAAAGCTCACACCATTTACAGAGCATACTTTAGATAAAGCATTGGGAATTGGAATTATGTTGTTCTTAAGACGCCGATCCGACGAATAGAATGCAGTGATGTCATTTGTGGCACGGATATCTCCCGCAGTGTCGCTTGGAGTTGCACCCACCCCAAGCGAGCTTGATATGTATGTTTTTCCATTTACATGGAGCTTTTGGGTTGGGGAAGCTGTACCAATCCCTAAATTTCCGGCGGGTACAGCAACTGTTCCAGACCAATGCAAGTCACTTGGTGTCAATATAGATCCCGTACCTGATCCCACCAATAACTTGGATTGTGTTAAAGTGTTTGTCCCTGTTCCACCATTTGCTACCGCGACTTCGCCTGTAAGCTGACTTGCACGTACACCGGTTAATCCCGAACCGCTTCCGGTGAATGTGGACCCTTCTATGGTTCCTGCAACATGGAGCTTTGCAGTGGGTACCGATGTGCCAATGCCGAGGTTTGTTCCATCCCAATGCAAGTTAGCAGGCGCAGAGATGACACCGGTGCCATTTCCAATTAGAAGCTTATTCGCTGTAAAAGATGTTGTTCCTATACCTCCTTGTGACATTCCAAGTGTACCCGTTATGACACTAGCAGGAAGCGCGGTGATTGACGCACCACTTCCAATAAACGTCGTTGCTCGAACATTCCCATTGACATGAAGCGCTAGACTCGCTTCGCTGGAAGGTGTCGTCCCAATTCCAAGCCGCTTTGGTGTAGATGCATTGTCCCATACTAGATCCGATTGCGCAATCACAGCGCTTGATCCATTCCCCAAAAGGATTCTATTTGCCGTGAGCGTATTTGTTCCGGTCCCTCCGTTCGCCACCGATACCTGGCCAACCAACGCAGATACCTTCAGGTTTGTCAAATTTGAACCATCACCTTTAAGTGTCAAGGCCTCAAAAGGGCCCCCGACTTCTAAGCGATTTCCCGCAGCAATCGACGACACCCCGATGCCCACATTTCCTTCAGGGTAAAAGATGTTTGAGGTTGTGTCATATTGCGTCCACTTGCTCGATTGATACGCGATGCCATCTTGCGTAAATTGTCCCGTGAAGTTCAGATCATGTGTTGTGAGATTGCACGTGTACATCGAGCTCCATTTGAAGTCGGGAGACCCAAGATCATACACGGCATCGAACGCGGGAAGCAAGTTATCAATTATGTTCATCTTTTGGGGAGTTACCGCTCCATCTATTAGGTTCGTGGTCCCAAAGACACTGCTATTTGCAAAATCGAGTGTCGTGTCGTATGCTATGCCTCCTGGAAATTCGAGAGTATTGCACGATGAGTACACTTGCCCACGCACATACACGTCACCGTCTATTACTACATTATTCGCGGTGCGGATCGCTGGAGTGCTCGTTGCAGCAGGGTCCACATGTAGCCACGGAATGCTCGTAAAGAGAGAAGTCACATTTTGATAAAAGTATCCCGAAGTATAGTAATCGCTAATAGCTGCCGTTGGCCAAACAGTAATGTCGACTATATCCGAAACATGAAGTACTGACATAGAAGTCACTGTGAATGTCGTTGTGTTATTCAGAGTGTTGTAGATGTATGTTGCATCATAGTCCTTCCTTGCACTCGAAAGGTAAACATATTTGACCCCATTCACATAAAAGTCTACTTTTTGCGGCGTTGTCTGGAAGTTGCCTTCGATCGACAAAACAAACACGGTTTTGTCGACGGCAATGGTCTCGACGAGCTTCAGAGGATTGCATTGAATGCTGCGGCGCACGATGGCCTTATCATGCGAACCAAGCCCACGCGATGTCACAAGAGTGATCACGCTGAGCTGGGCACTTGCGCTGAACTGGAGTGCGTCGCCATCGCCACCGAATATAGAAATGTTGTAGTTTTGCGTGGGCTGCTCAGTCATATCCACTAAGAAGTTGATCGACACACTATTGCCCGAGGACAGACCCATGGTCTTGAATGGAACCGATTGGATGTACGCATTCGATGAAACCGGCACGGTCCCCTCGTAAAGCCCGATATTCGCCCATGTGTCGCTGGTCGGATCGTTATTGCCATAGTTTTCGAAAGGAAGGTTGGCATTTACTAGGTATCGCGCTCCTGTGACCAATTTCAGATTGAATAAGACATGATCATCAAATGAGACCGCATCGGTAAGTAGTGTTTGGTTTGCACTCACAATATCATAAGAGGTCAATGCGGCCTCGCCTCGATCCTGTGACACATATGACCACTTGTCGGTCGTCCAGATGTATTGGAACTCTTGGATCCCGGGTGATAACTGTTGGAAGGAGCGGATGTTACAGGATCCGTCGAGGTTTGATGCGTATACGTCAAAGTCGTAGTCGCTTCCAGTCGTATATATGAATTTTTGATTAAAGGGATCCGGCTCTACGCCCGTGTTGCCGAATGGGAGCGTGAATATCTTCTTCTCTCCCGTGCTTATTATCGTAGGGCTGATAATGCTCGCTAGGTCGGGATCAAGCACGGCTACATCGTCGCTGATAATTTCGAAATCCGTCACACCGCCACCGCCAAGCTTGAGCGGGTTTCCTATCGCATTCAGAATTGTACCTGTGATCTTGAGATTCGAAACGCCGTAAAAGCTCGTCCCGGTAACATCGATGATGCCATTTGAGTAGATGCTCCGTAAATTGGAAGTCGCGATGGACCCTTGGACGTCAAGCTTCACAGGGGCTTGGTTTGCGCTCCATAGCCGCGCTCCGCCGTTGCTGTATCCGAAAAGGACGTGTTTCTCATCATACTTGTTATCTTGATAAAACCGCATGTAAGAGCCATTGGAACTATAGGATCCAACTGTGAGCACCTCGGTATTCGAGAGAGTGCTTAGGAAATCCGCGGGATGCGACCCAAGGATGTCTTCTCCTCGTCGATTCGCCATACCTGCCTTACTAGAGACGTAGATTCTATTGCCTCTCGCGGCTTCGCGGCGGCCGCGTCTATTTAAAGACAAAAATACTAGCCTAAGTATTCAAAGAATAACAGAATGTCGGCGGCGGCTCCTGTGAAGAAGACAGTTGTGCTTGCTCTCCCCGGTCGTCAGTTCAGCGATAACTTTGTGATCAGCCTCGTGCAATCACTTTATGCTCTCTGGAATTCGAACCGGTACAATGTGGTCATCAGCCCCGCATACTCGTCGTTCGTATCGTTTTCGCGCATGAAGACGCTTGGCCTTAATGTTCTACGGGGATCGGAGCAGAAGCCCTTTCCCAACCTTGCCTATGACTACTGGCTAACGATTGACTCGGACATTGTGTTTACGCCGTCGCAGATAGTTGAACTCCTTGATAACGCCGAGCACCACCCAGTTGTGTCTGGCCTTTACCGAATGACCGATGGTAACTTTGCTTGTGTGAAAGATTGGGACATTGAGCATTACAAAAAGAATGGGAGCTTCAAGTTCATTAGCCCGCGCGAGGTCGAGGAGTACCGCAACACAACGGGCCTCAAGTTCCTAGAAGTTGCGTACAATGGCATGGGCTTTATGTGCGTTCGTCGCGAGGCCCTTGAGGCTCTTTCGTACCCCTACTTCCACCGTCCCCTAGAGGAGATCCATGCGATGGCCCAGGGTCCGGCTGGTGCCGATGGAACTGTACCGGATCCTGTGCCGATTGTGATTCGCGATATGTGCTCGGAGGATGTGTCTTTCTGCAAGAACCTGGCCGAAGCCGGCTTCCCCGTCCATGTGAATCTCGGCCTGGTCGTGGGCCACGAAAAGCCTATTGTGATTTAATCTAGGCCATTATTGCCTGCTATATTGCCTGCTATTTGCTAAGGGCCAAGGCCCGGACCTCTTCGCGCAATTCCTTAATCGCCTCGATCATCAAGCCCATCATATTGCCGTAAGCCACACTGAGAAGGCCGGTAGTCGGGTTCTCTTCGACGGCTTCCGGTAAAACCGCGAGGACCTCTTGGGCAACAACGCCAGTATCGCGCCGCGTGCCGTCTTGGCCGCCGATCACCTTTGTGAAAGTATAGCCATTGAGGGCCTCGAGCTTGTCGAGCGCCCCAGTGATCCGAATTATATCCTTTTTCAGCCGCATGTCGGACGATGTTATGACATTGCCCGAGTTACGTATGTTGCCGCCCACATCTAGATCGCCGCTTATGGCCACGTCGTCCAAGCATGTCACTACATTCGAGAAAGTCGCCTCAAACTTAGTATCAAAGAAGCGCCCGGCATCGCGAACCGTCGAGAAGGACATAGGAAAGCCGATGTTTGTTTCATTCGTTTGATTGAACTCGTAGGCTTGACCCGTGATTAATACGAGCGATGGGGTGAGCACTCCGCCGATGTAGAATTTGCCGTTTGCGACGGTCACGCGGAACTCGGTTCGAACCTTCAACGTACCCGGCTCTCCCATCTCGTCAACATCCGGGTTAAAGTAATAGAGATCTTTGGGTGTCGCATACGTCGTCAAGAGCTCAGTGTATGCACCTGCCGCACCTGGCGTTCCTACATACGTCACTCCTGTGGTGTATTCCGTGTTGTTCACGCTATCAGTGGCAAGGCGTAGGATATACCCGGCGTTGGTCGAGTCGGATTGATCAAAGACGTACTTGCGGTTCGTGTAAAGCACAAAGAACTCGGGCGTTTGAACGCCATTCAAGAAGAACTTGGGAGTGCCGGATACGCTTTGGACAGTTACGGTAATCGTAATGTCGTCTGTCGCACTTCCTAGCGAGGCTTGTTCTGTTGCTTGTGGGGTTACAAAGGACAGGCTTGCGGCCCCAGCCATGCCTCCGTGGTTGCTCGAGTAATAAAATACTTTTTGGTTTGCAAACGTCAAGCTCTGCGAAGGAGTAAAGCGCACGACGTTGCCGACACGCTCGATCCCTTGGGTGTATTCGTTCGCCGCGGTCCGTGCATCCACCACGAAGCTCGGTGTCACTTGGAGCTTCGCATTTGTGACATTGAGATCCTTCTGGTGAGTGAGATTGCCATCGCGATCCATTTGTGTTACATTCGAGCCGTGGACGCGCACCTCAACCACGTGCGTATTACTTGTTCCTAAATGATCAAGAATGAGCGTCGGGAACGACGTCCTTGCTGGCGCGACTATGTGCAACATGGCCTCGGGTGTTTCTATCCCGAAGCCCGTGCCGTCTGATACAGGAGATTTGACGACAGGCTGGTAGGTGAGTGTCTCGCCGTTCATGTTGGACATCGTGAACACAAGAGGCGAGTTGGTGTTATCGGCCTCCACAGATGGCCGTATCTTCAGCGCGTTGATGTCATTAAAGATCACTTGGCTCATGACCATCGCACGGAGCTCGTTGGTCGCTTCGTCATGAACACGTAATGCACCGTCCGCACCAAGGTTTATGCCATCCCGCGAGACCTGCGTGCCATCGATGTCCAAGGAGCCACTCGACAGGTACAGATCACGCCACCGCATATTTGAGGCACCGAGGTCGTATGTGATTCCTGTCTCTGGCATGAGGGATCCTGCAAAGGTCGATAGGCCGATGACATGAAGCGGCGTCTGAGGGTTCGAAGTTCCAAGACCAAGATTAGAGTTCATAAAGATGTCATTGCCCACTTGGAAGTCAACAACCGGGGGAGCACCTGAGTTTACGTTCACGCCTACGTACCCATTGCTCGTCATTGTCAATCCCAGACCAGTGCCGGCACCGGCTCCCGTGGGCCGAACAACAAAGACGGCATCTACTGCATCCTCTGAAGTCACTTGGCTGAACGGGAAGGTCATGTCGTGCACGGTAACATTGCAATTGACCTGGAGCGATCCTTTTACCTCGGCAGTTTCATCATACAAATCGATTACAAGTCCGGAGCTCGTGTCTTTCATGCGCACTGAGTCACCGATCGTAATCCCCGTTCCTGGCTCGAGCAAGCTAATGCCATCGGTCGTGACAACCATCGATTTGATATAGCCCGTGTCGGTAGCAGGGAAGTAAAGATCACCACCCGCATTTGCTTTGAAGGACCATGCGAATGCGTTGTTGCTGAGGCCCATGCGACCGACATCGAAGTACATGGGGGCCGTATCGGATCGCCGGGTACGAAAGTATATTTGCGATTCATCGTAGATGGAGTCCAGCGTGAGCATATTCGCGTCCCGGCCGCTGACGATGTAGAACAAGTTGCTCGTTGGGCGATTGTAGTTGACAACGACGCCACCGTACTCGAGCGGCCGCGGGCGCAAGTAGAGGTTGTCAGCATACAAATTCACACCTCTCTCGGAGAATAGAGGTGTCCCGTCGATGAAGAAACCCTCTTGGACATTGATCGCACCTCCCACATTCAAGGCGTACTCCGCGGCCGGAAGCGTGTTGATGCCCACATGCGCGCTTCGGTCGATGTGCAGGATCTCTTTGTATAAAGTGTCATTCTGCATGTCAAAGACAAACTCATTGTTGGAAGAGTAAAAGCGGTAGTCCGTCAAGGAATCGGCACCAAAGGCATTCGATGGGCCCGATTGGAAGATGAGCTGAGGCAGAGGGTCCTCTGCGGTGTTGTACATGCGAATGGACCCGCGCTTTCCGGTGCCAACTATGTCAATCGCAAACTCAGGGGTAGGTGTGCCGAGGCCGATGCAACCGTTTGATGATAGAGAAAATACCTCGGTACGCGTGACTGCACTGCCTGTATTTTGCTGGACATAGTCGAACGAGAGCTTTTGCTGGAAGCTCGCATTCGGGCCGCGGATGATCCAGCTCGAATCCTGTTGCTCTGTGCTCAAATTGACGATCTTTTGCAATTCGATCTCTGGAGCAAATGCCGAGATATCAGATCCTTCGACAAATCGGGTGAGCTTAAGCATGTTCGATCCCGTCGTGGAGTTCTGAACATGCAAAGATGCGCTCGGAGTTTGTCCCGTCGCAACGTTGAAACCAACATACTTATCCGTCGTGTCGGCATTGAAAGATAGGTATGGTATATTGTTTTTGTCCATGAATGCGAAGCTTGGGACATTATTTCTTTCAAGGAATCCAAATTTAAGTGTACGATCACCTGCGACTACTTCGAGCAACCCATTTATGCTATTGGTGCTAAAGCGAGCAAGTGTGTTTATGTTGGTTTGGCTTTGAAACACACGAAGGGCGATGGTAGTGTCATTATCACTGTCGCCCCTGTTCCCAATCATGACGCCTTCATTGGGCATCATTATGACCCTCTTGCCCGATATGAACACATCGTCGTTATTTAGAGTAGGAGCTTCGCCTTGTGCCAAGTTTTCATTGACCATGAATATACCGTTGGAATAGTAGGCCCCGCTTACGTGCACGTTGCTCGCATACACGTCCCCCACGACACTTACGTGACCATCGACCGTGAAGACCGCATCTTGTTTCGGATTACGAGTGGAAGTTAAGACACCTATGTTGCTTCCTGCCACGAGCTGAGGGCGCCCAAGGATCGTATTGTACTGTGAAAAGAGCGAAACATGACCGCCGTAATCGAGAGCGAAGCGGTTGGTATCCGTGTTTGCCGAAAGAGCCCATGGGGATGCCACGCTGCCCATCTCAATTGCCGTAGTGTTCGTTTGGTCTCCTCGAATGAGTCGCATCTTTGTGGGGCCCGCGCGCGGGTTTTTGATTTCGAGGGTGGCGGTAGTGGGTGCTGTGATCCCAATGCCCACATTCGCCAAAGTGTAGATCGGGGCCCATCGCATTGCGTCTCCGGCATTCAAGTTTGACGAGTACGCGGAATGAATCCAATCTCCCATGCGGCGGTGATCAGCCGTGAAAAAGCCGTCGGAGCTCTTGATTCCACGTGCGGCCGTCACACCGTATCGGGGATCAGGGTCCGTGTGAATGCCCACATAAGGCGCATTGGAATTCGTGTACTCGATGCCGCGGAATGCTGGGAAGGAGCCCTCTGCGGATGTTACAGCGGCATAGCTTTGCTCGAGCCAAAAGCCAACATTCGGCGTAGAGGCCTCAATGGCCACGGCGCCATCGGGGATCTTGTAGATGGTCCCGGAGATTGCCATGGACCCTCGAACATCGAGTGTGGAGACGGGATCGAATGTTAGAATGCCCACGCGCTTTGTGTGGTGCGCATTCAGAACCGGTGGTGTGGTATCTCCCACAATGTAGTTACACGCGCCATGCCTATACGCCCCCGGGTACATGTAAATGTTCTGAGGAGCCGGACCGGCAATCCTATAACTGAAATCGGGGTCAAATGCGCCAGGTGTGGCAATCACGAGCGATCCGTCGGCAATGCGCTCTTCCGAGGTGAGAGGATGTCCTATATATGCCGCTTTGTGCATGACATCGTGGGACCCTTTGTCGTAGAGCTCGAGTTCAAAGAGATCCCGGTCGCGTTTGCGCACGACAAACTGATTATTGACTTCATCGAAGCCCGGGTTAATGCCCACGCCCATGCGGCCTGGTGTAGTGATCCCTGCACCGTATATGTTGATGTTTGAATAGTCCGCATTGGCAACCGTGAACTGAATGTTGCACCAAGACATCGCATTAGGCCCGTCCGGAACTTCTATAAACATCCCACCCTTGAGCCGAATGCTTTCGCGAATGATGGCATCGCGGTGCACGAAGATGTCATTGCAAAACGAGGCGACATCGAACATAATGGACTCGAAGACATTGACGCTTGTGAGCTCCGACTTTCCTTCGACGCGAAAATTGTTCTTGATGATTGCATCGCCATTCACGGTCAGATCATAGCCGGGGTCGATGGGGCCGTTTACCGACAGTTTGTCTTGGAATATGTAGTTTCCTGGTGCGAATGACCCAGGAATGACCTGATCCGGATTGTATGTAAGTCCGAGGCGGCGGACATAAAGGCGATCGATGTTAACGTTCTCTTGAGCTTGATAGTCCCAAATCAGAATGTTGCTGGCCATGAGCGAACCGTTGACATCGAGGCTCATCGGCTCCGAAACAGTTGGAAAGATCACCCCATTTGTAGTGCTGACGCCAAGGGATTGCTCGTATGATCGAGGCGGAATAATGCTTGTATGAATGCCCACGTTGCCAACGGAGTCGAATATGAGATGCGGTGCGTTCGATGCCACTGTGCCATAGGAGGGGATTTCTTCACCGGCGTATCTTTCTTCAAAGTAAGCTTGATCGCGCCCTATGTGAATCTCGAGGCCCGTGCCCGCGCCAGTGTTTATGACGGCCGGCGACTCTTCGGCTGTGCCGAGGACACCCATTCGCAAGATGGCATTTTGTGTGTTGTTGATGTTGAGTTGGATGTTATCAATACTGCTATTGGCCGATTCGACTACATTCACGGCATGCGCATTGTTGGATGCCACGGCAAATGTTCCCAAATTGCCGACGGTGATCTTGCCTGGGAAATAGATGCCATTCACCCCAATGCTCGAGAGCTCTGTCGACTCCCAAATGCTATCCGTGCCGCCACCCGTGCCGCCCGTGCCCGTTCCTACCCCTGTGCCACCTAGATAGTTGCATGCCGTAATACTCCCTCTGACGAACATGTTTCCTTCCACCACAAGTGCGTATTCATTGCTAAAGGCTGTGCGATTTGGGATGGTCGAGTTGATGGCAATGCCTTGTTTGTCGACGATGAGCCCATAGTTTTTAAGATTTCCTACGAGAGTCTCCCCCACCACTAGGTGTTGTGTGCCCGATAAACCAAGGTTTTCATTTGTATTACTGGACACGCCAATCCCCAAAGAATGGATGACAAGTTCTGTTGGTTTGTAACGACTGTACGACACGCTGTTCACTGGCATGCGTGCGACCCTGCTATCTAATTAGAAAAACGGTCCCTATCCTTTATACCTAGCTAGGATTCGCTAATTCGCTGGATTCACGAAGATGGTTGTGCCATGTATTAAGCGACCAAGAGCACCAAGGGCGCCAGTGCCTTCGCTGGTGAGGCCACCGCTCGTATTCACGTATATCATGCGCCCGGGTGTCGAATCCACTGGAATTGCGTCCATCGCGAGAGTTTGGAGTCCGCTAACAGTAACAAAAACCGTGGATCCGCTCACGATGTGCGCTATGCCAAATACAAAGACACCTGGCAAAGTGCCATTTGCACTGGTTATTGATTCTACGATTGGAATTGGTTCGTAAGTGTTGTTAACCCCAATAACTGTAACAACATCACCTTCTAGGGTGGCATTGGTGCCACTTGTGCATTCTATCACCACGCGAGGGGTCGCGATATGATGTCGTGTGTAAATACC
>Ga0209355_1001662_pt1 | contig 12554 bp, 13 predicted proteins | sample LauGreSBDMM110SN_3_FD_187563 | JGI IMG/M metagenome (GOLD analysis project Ga0209355, IMG submission 187563) | Freshwater lake microbial communities from Lake Michigan, USA - Sp13.BD.MM110.SN (SPAdes) (version 2) | ecosystem: Environmental > Aquatic > Freshwater > Lake | place: Lake Michigan...
GCGCTCGACAGCAGCGCGGATGGCGGCGCCACCCAGGTCGTGCGCTGCCAGGCTGGCGAAGTCGCCCTGAAAACCGCCCATGGGGGTGCGCGCAGCGCTGAGGATGACGATGGATTCAGACATGGAAACTCCCTGAAAAAATAATCTGCTTGTTCAGTGCCGCTTGGCCTGCCCCACGCCTTGAATAGCCGCCTTGTAGACCGCCTCCAGGCTGTCGTTGCCGGTGATGGTGATGCCCATGTCTTTGAGCAAGCCGTCGTGAATACCGTACACCCAGCCATGCAAGGCCACCACCTGACCGCGCAGCCAGGCGTCTTGCAAGACCGTGCTTTGGGCGACGTTGACCACTTGCTCAATGGCGTTGAGCTCGACCAGTGCGTCGCAGCGCCGCTCTTCAGCGATGCCTTCGAGCAAGTCGCGGTGCAAGTCGCGCACGTCTTGAATATGGCGCAGCCAGTTGTCTGCCAGGCCGATACGCGCGCCTTCCAGCGCTGCGCGCACGCCCGAGCAACCGTAGTGGCCGACCACCATGACATGCTCGACCTTCAAACGCTCGACGGCGAACTGGATGGTAGACAGGGCGTTCAGGTCTGAGTGCACCACCACATTGGCCACGTTGCGGTGAACAAACACCTCGCCGGGCTCCAGGCCTGTGATCTGGTTGGCCGGCACGCGGCTGTCAGAGCAGCCGATCCACATGTACTTGGGGGTTTGCTGCTGCACCAGGCTGGTAAAAAAGCCCGGGCGCTCGGCCTCCATTTGCGCTGCCCAGGCGCGGTTATGGACAAAAAGGTCAGAAATAGATGTAGTCATGGTTTTTATTTTCCCCCGTCATGCAAGGCCGGTGCATCAAAGGGTTTCAGCAAACAGCTCGCGGCCGATGAGCATGCGGCGGATTTCACTGGTGCCCGCGCCGATCTCGTAGAGCTTGGCGTCTCGCCACAGGCGGCCCAGCGGGTAGTCGTTGATGTAACCGTTGCCGCCAAAAATTTGCACGCCCTCGCCGGCCATCCAGGTGGCTTTTTCGGCGGTCCACAAGATCACGCTGGCGCAGTCTTTGCGCACGCGGCGCACATGCTCGGCGCCCAGTGCATCGAGGTTTTTAGCCACCGTGTAGGCAAACGAGCGCCCGGCCTGGAGCACGGTGTACATGTCAGCGACCTTGCCCTGAATGAGCTGAAACTCGCCGATGCTTTGGCCGAACTGCTTGCGCTCGTGAATGTAGGGCAGCACGTTGTCCATGACCGACTGCATGATGCCCAGGGGTCCGCCCGCAAGCACCGCGCGTTCGTAGTCCAGGCCGCTCATCAGCACCTTGGCGCCCTGGTTCAGGCCGCCGAGCACATTGGCTAGCGGCACCTCGACGTTATGGAACACCAGCTCGCCCGTGTGGCTGCCGCGCATGCCCAATTTGTCCAGCTTTTGCGCTACCGAAAAACCCTTCATGCCTTTTTCGATTAGAAAAGCCGTTACGCCGCGTGCGCCCAATTCAGGTTCACTTTTGGCGTAAACCACCAGGGTGTCGGCGTCTGGGCCGTTGGTGATCCACATCTTGCTGCCGTTGAGCAGGTAGTAGCCGCCTTTGTCTTCAGCGCGCAGTTTCATGCTCAGCACGTCGCTGCCCGCACCGGGCTCGCTCATGGCCAGAGCGCCCACGTGTTCGCCGCTGATGAGCTTGGGCAGGTACTTGCTGCGCTGCTCGGGCGTGCCGTTACGCTTGATCTGGTTGACGCACAAATTGCTGTGCGCGCCGTAACTCAAGCCCACGCTGGCGCTGGCGCGCGAAATTTCTTCCATGGCGACCATGTGCGCCAGATAGCCCATGTTGGCGCCACCGTATTCCTCGCCCACGGTGATGCCGAGCACGCCCAGACTGCCCATTTTTTGCCACAAGTCCATGGGGAACTGGTCGTGCTTGTCGATCTCAGCGGCGCGCGGCGCGATCTCGGCTTGCGCAAATTCGCGCACCGCGTCGCGCAAGGCGTCGACGTCTTCGCCGAGTTGAAAGTCCAGGCCGGGCATGTTCATCGCGTGGTTCCTTCGAATGACTGTTGCAGCAGGCGTTGCGCTCAGTAGGTCTGCGGCACCGGCACCAGGGTTTGCTGCATCACGGCGCAGTCGGTGACCTTGCCGTCAGCCGCGACGTGCCGGACCTCGGCCATGGTGACGATGATGCGTTTGCCGCCCTTGAGCACGCGGCCGGTGGCGCGCAACTCGCCATCCCGAAAGCCGGCCAGAAAGTTAACCTTGTATTCGACAGTGGTCACCTCCATGCCCGCGGGCGCCACCGTCAGGCCGGCATAGCCGCCGGCGATGTCGGCCAGCGCGCCCATGGCGCCGCCATGAAAGCCGCCTTGCTGCTGGGTCACGCGGTCTGAGTAAGGCAGCGCCACTTCACACAGGCCGGGCTCAACACGCAAGAGGCGCGCACCCAGGTGCTGCATCAGGCCCTGGCGCACAAAGCTGGCCTGTACTCTGGCAAAGAGTTCCACGGCGTCTTGACTGGCCAACGGGGCTTTGGTTTGGGGCATGTTGGATTGAGGGAAAAGTGTGGCGTTGACGTTAACGTCAATTATGGACGACTTTGTTTTTTGACAGGCTTCCGGCTGGCCTTGTTGAGCAGCGCGCGGGTTTCTTTTTCGTGTGCCTTGAGCTCTTCAAGATTAGCTTGCAGGTCGGTCATCTGGCCTTCGAGTTGTTGGCGATGACCCGCCAGCACAGCCAGAAATTTTTGCAACTGCGGCACGGTGTCGCGTGGGCTGTCGTAAGAGTCAATGATGTCCTTGGCCTCTGTCAGCGACAGGCCCAGGCGCTTGGCGCGCAAAGTCAGCTTGAGCCGGGTGCGGTCGCGGGCGCTGTAAATGCGGTTGCGCCCGCCGGGGCCGGCGCGCACGGGCTGCAGCAGGCCCATGTCTTCATAAAAGCGCATAGCCCTTGTCGTCAGGTCAAACTCTTTGGCAAGGTCGCTGATGGTGTAAGTCGTGGCCATATTGAAACGCAAGCTGTTGAAGTAAGGCGCAGAGCTTAGCCCTGACGGGCCAGCACCAACTCGGTCACGCGGCGCTTGAGCCAGGCAAAGTCAACCGGCTTTTTCAAGACCTCCATGCGCGCAGAAAGCCCCCCCTGGGCATTGATCTGCTCTGGCAGCAAACCGCTGACCACAACAATTTGCATGGCGGTGTGCAGGGGCCGGCCTTCGATTTCGCGCAGCATCTGCTGGCCGTCCATGCCGGGCATCGACAAGTCGGTGATCAACAAGTCAGGGCGCAGCTGGTCAATGCCTTCCAAGACAGCGGCGGCTGAGCTCATCCAGCTGCAAGCCACCGGCAGGGCCCAGATGTCAAACTGGCAACGGTAGAGTTCGAGCATGAGCTCGTCGTCTTCAACCACCAGCACGCGCAGCGCACTGCTCACCATTTGGGCACCATTTCGTCTTTGAGCTGGGAACGCAGCTCGGCATAGTCGGGCACAACATGGCGCACAGTGTCCCAAAAGCGCGGGCTGTGGTCCATCACGCGCAAGTGACTGAGCTCGTGCACCACCACATAGTCAATCACCGATAGCTTGAAGTGAATGAGCCGCCAATTCAAACGTATAGAACCGTCTGCGCTGGCGCTGCCCCAGCGGGTGCCGGCGCTGCTCAGGCTGAGGCGACGCCACTGAACGCCGAGCTCTGGTGCAAAGTGGTTCATGCGTTCCTCAAACAACTGTCTGGCGTAGCGCATCAACCAGGCTTGGGCGGCGTCGCGAATCTGCGTGGCCGTTGCGCTGTGCGCCAGCCCCAGGCACAGCGTGTTGCGTTCAGCGCTTGGCGGCAAGCCCTTGGCGGCATCCCCGGCATCCGGTGCGGCGCTAACAGGCTGCACCATCATGGCGGACACCGATTGCCGGGGGTCCAGCACAACCGTCAGCACGCCACCCATAAAGGGCAGGCTCGCGCCGTCTTTCCAGTCAATGCGCACAGCCTCCAGGCGTTTGTGGCGCTCACGGGTTTCCTGCAGCTTTTTCACAATCCAGTCGGCTTTTTCCTGGACCGCACGGTCAATTTCGTTGAGCAGCACCCATTTGGGCGCACTCACCGCCAAGCCTTCCGCGCCCACAGAAAACCCGATGGTGCGGCGCTTGCCGCGCTTGAATGCATAGGCCACCAGCACGCCGCCCAGCAAGGCTTCACGGCTGGCCTCAGGGTGGCGGTAAGTGGCCGGCGCCAACGCTTCTTGCAGACTTTGGGTGGGGCGGGTGTCGGCCTGTGCCGGCGTCAACACGGGGGCGGGTGCAGGTATTGGCGCAGGCGCGGGCTCCGGCGCAAACAAGTCGAGTGTTCGCTGAAGGAGCATGTGCATGATGGCAGTTTAGTTGCAAGCCGCGACCACCGCAGTCAGCGCATCAGCGCTTGGCGGCGGTGCTGCTTTCGTGCAGATAAGCCTCGGGGTCGAGGCGGCGCATTTCCCCCTCGATCCAGGTTTGCACTTCGCTCATCAATTCGTCAGGCTTGCGGCCCAGGCTGCTGATGGGTTTGCCGATCGATATGTCCACAATACCGGGGCGCTTGATAAAAGCCTTGCGTGGCCAGCATTTGGCCGAGGTTACCGCCACCGGGATCACGGGCGCGCCGGTCTCGATGGCCAGCCGCGCGCCACCGCTTTTGTAGACGCCCTGCTGGCCGCGTGCAATACGCGTTCCTTCCGGGAACATGATGACCCAGACGCCCTGGCTCATGAGTCGCCGGCCTTGTTCGACCACCTTGGAGAAGGCTTCGGCGCGCTTGCTGCGGTCAATGTGAATCATGTCCATGCGGCTCATGGCCCAACCAAAAAACGGCACGTACAGCAGTTCTTTTTTAAATACATAGGCCAGCGGATGCGGCATCAAGGTGACCATTGAAAAAGTTTCCCATGTGCTCTGATGTTTGACCAGCAACACGCAAGCGCTGGTCTGGCCGGTGGGCAGGTTTTCCATGCCGGTGACGCGGTTCTGAATGCCCAGGATCACGGTGCCGCCAGTGACTGCCGTGCGCAACCAGCCTGCGCACAGCCAATAAATGCGGGTGCTGCTCATGAACGGCGCAGCTACCAACACAGCCAGCGCCCAAGGGATCACAGTGGTAACCATCCAGAGCAAATGAACGATGGAGCGGATGAGTGGCATGGCGGTCTTAAAAAAGTTTCAGGGCGCAGGATGCACGGCCGGCGGCTCGAGGCCGGCTGAAGCGCTGCGCTCGAGCAAGAAGTCCGCAAAGGCTGACAGGTCCCGGTGCAAACGCGTGCCGGCCGGCAAGCCTTCGGGCTGGCCACCCGCAAGAAAAGCGCTGGACTTGCCGGTCAAGACCAGATGCGGCTCGCAACCTGCGCTGGCGCCCGCTATCACGTCACGCACCGTGTCACCGCATGCGGGAACGCCTTTGAGAGGCACCCCATAGCGCAGACCGATCTGCTCAAAAAGGCCGGGCAGGGGTTTGCGGCAGCGGCAGTTTTCGTCGGGTGTGTGCGGGCAGTAAAACATCGCGTCAATACGCCCGCCCATGGCGGCCAGCTGCTTGTTCATCTTGGCATGCATGGCGTTGAGGGCCGCCACATCAAACAGGCCGCGCCCCAAACCCGATTGGTTAGAGGCGATCACGATGCGCCAGCCTGCATGCGTCAGTCTGGCAATGCCCTCCAGGGCACCGGGCAGGGCTTGCCATTCATCGGGCGACTTGATGTAGTCGTCGCTGTCGTGATTGATCGTGCCGTCACGGTCTAGGATGACAAGTTTCATGACAAGCCTAGCTGGCCAGTTTCGACAAATCGGCCACGCGGTTCATGGCCACGTGCAAGCTCTTGAGCAAACCCTGGCGGTTCAGGCGCAAGTCCATCTCTTCAGCGTTGACCATGACGCCGTCAAAGAAAGCATCAACAGGCGCACGCAAGGCGGCCAGGGTTTGCAGCGAAGCGGTGTGGTCACCGGCTTCAAACTGCTTGTGAGCCTCTGGCAACACAAGGCCCATGGCTGAGTGCAGTGCCATTTCAGCCGGTTCCTTGAGCAGCGCGACGCTGACACGGGCATCGACCTCGGGGGCCTTTTTGAGGATGTTGGCTATGCGCTTGTTGGCGGCCGCAAGAGCCGGGGCCTCGGGCAGTGCAGCAAAGGCGCGCACCGCGGCCAGCCGGAGGATGACATCGCCGAGTTGCTGCGGACGCAAGGCCAGCACGGCGTCGACTTCCTGCGCGCTGTAGTCCTGTTCGCGCAAGCTGCCGGACAGCCGGTCGTAGATGAAGTCGAGCAAAGCCGGCGACGCAACGGTGATTTTGTCACCGAAGACACGGCTGGCGTCCTGCACCAGCGCGTCCAAGTTCAATGGCAGCGCCTTGTCGGCCAGCATGCGCACCACGCCCAGCGCATGGCGGCGCAGCGCAAACGGGTCTTTGTCGCCGGTTGGCAGGTTGCCGATGCCGAACATGCCGGCCAAAGTTTCGAGCTTGTCGGCCAGCGCCACCGCCAGCCCGACAGGGCTGCGCGGCAGTTCGTCGCCGGCGAAGCGCGGTTTGTAATGGTCTTCAATCGCGTCCGCAACATCAGGTGCCAGGCCGTCGTTGAGCGCGTAGTAGCGGCCCATGATGCCTTGCAGCTCGGGGAACTCGCCCACCATGTCGGTCACGAGATCGATCTTGGCGAGCTGGGCCGCCTGGTCGGCCTGCGCGGCCAGCTCAACACCGCCGAGTTGCTGGCCGATGGCTTTGGCAATCGCGCGCACACGCGCCACGCGCTCGCCCTGCGAGCCGAGCTTGTTGTGATAAACCACCTTGTCCAGACCAGCCACGCGCGAAGCCAGCGTTTTTTTGAGGTCCTGGTCGAAGAAGAATTTGGCGTCTGCCAAGCGCGGGCGCACCACGCGCTCGTTGCCACCAATCACCGCACTGGCGTCTGCCGGGTTGATGTTGCTGACCACCAGAAACTGGTGCGTGAGCTTGCCGGTTGCGTCGAGCAAGGGAAAGTATTTTTGGTTGGCCTTCATGGTCAGGATCAGACATTCCTGCGGCACAGCGAGGAACTCTTTTTCAAAGCTGCAGACCAGCACCTTGGGCCGCTCGACCAGCGCCGTGACTTCGTCGAGCAGCGCCTCGTCTTCAATCGGCTTCACACCGCCGCCAATGCTGGCAGCAGCAGCGGCCAGCTGGCGCACGATCTCGAGCTTGCGCACTAGAAAGCTGGCGATCACAGCACCGTCTTTTCGCAGCGTTTCTGCGTACTGGTCGGCATGCTTGATCACAACGGGTGAGACGGCCGCCTCAAATCGGTGGCCTTGAGTGGTGTTGCCGGATGTCAGCCCAAGCGCATGCAAGGGCACGACATCAGCGCCATGCAAGGCCACCAAGCCGTGCGCCGGCCGCACAAAGCTCACGCTGCTCCAGCCGGGCAGTTCGCAGTCGCGCTCGAGCTGGTAGCTCATGACTTTGGGAATCGGCAGTTTGGCGATGGCTTCGAGCAAGGCTTTTTGCAAACCCTCGGCAAGCGTCGCGCCTTTGACCATGCTGTCGTAAAACAGGGCCTCGGCCTTGCCGTCCATGGCGCGCTTGAGTTGCGGCACGGCCGAAGCGTCTGCACCGAGTGCGCTCAGCCGTTTGAGCAGCGCGGGTGTGGCGTTGCCGCTGGCATCCAGCCCCACACTGACGGGCATGAGTTTTTGAGAGACGGCTTTGTCGGCCGCTTGCGCTGCGACACCGGTTATGTGCGCAGCCAGCCGGCGCGGTGAAGCGTAAGCATTCAACACTGAACCAGCAGCGGCCAGGCCCAGCCCCAGAAGTTGATCAAACAGCACGCCAGCAAAAGCATCACCAAGTTTTTTCAGGGCCTTGGGCGGCAGCTCTTCAACAAAGAGTTCGAGCAAGAGGTTTTCGGTTGTCATCATCATCTCGCTCACGCTGCTTTCTGGTTCAAGACAGGCATGGCGACTTGCATCTGCGCCACCCATTCGCGCGGCGCCAGCGGAAAGCCCAGGCGTTCGCGGCTGTCAAAGTAACTCTGCGCCACGGCGCGCGCAAGGTTGCGGATACGGCCTATGTAAGCAGCGCGCTCGGTCACAGAAATAGCGCCACGCGCATCGAGCAGATTAAAGCTGTGCGCGGCTTTGAGCACTTGCTCGTAAGCGGGCAGCGCGAGCTGGGTCTCGATCAGGTGCTTGGCCTGTTTTTCGTGCGCATTGAAGGCGGTGAACAAAAACTCAGCATCGCTGTGCTCGAAGTTGTAAGTTGATTGCTCGACCTCGTTTTGTTTGTAAACGTCCCCATAACTGAGCCCTTCAGTCCATGTCAGGTTGTAGACGTTGTCCACGCCCTGCAGGTACATGGCCAGGCGCTCCAGGCCGTAGGTGATCTCGCCGGTGATGGGTCGGCAGTCGATGCCGCCGACTTGCTGGAAGTAGGTGAACTGCGTGACTTCCATGCCGTTGAGCCAGACTTCCCAGCCCAGGCCCCAGGCGCCCAGCGTCGGGTTTTCCCAATCGTCTTCGACAAAGCGTATGTCGTTTTGCTTGAGGTCAAAGCCTAGCGCTTCGAGCGAGCCGAGGTAAAGCTCGAGGATGTTGCTGGGTGCGGGTTTGAGCACCACCTGGTACTGGTAGTAGTGCTGCAGGCGGTTCGGATTTTCGCCGTAGCGGCCGTCTTTGGGGCGGCGGCTGGGCTGCACGTAAGCGGCTTTCCAGGGCTCAGGTCCAAGTGCTCTTAAAAAAGTAGCAGTGTGCGAGGTGCCGGCGCCGACCTCCATGTCATAGGGTTGCAGCAGGGCGCAGCCTTGGTCTGCCCAGTAGGACTGGAGCTTGAGAATGATTTGCTGGAAAGTGAGCATGGCAACTTGGGTTCTAGGGGCAAGGCGCTAGGCGCGCCAACCCCTTCATTTTACGCCGCGCTCTCAGGATGGACGGGTCGTGCGCCACCGGGCTAGCGCGGCGATCAGCAAGGCGCTGCCGCCCAGCAGCCACCAGGGCGCCAGCCCGAAGTGCGAGACCCAGCGCGCATACAAAGTCAGGCCGTCTGCTCCCTGCACTTGGGCCACCAAGGCGCCGCGTGTATGACGCTCCAGTGCGTGCGTCACGCTGCCTTGCGCATCAATCACCACGGTTGCGCCGGTGTTGGTGGCGCGCAGCATGGGGCGGGCAAATTCAAGTGTGCGCATCCGCGAGATGTTCAGGTGCTGGTCAATGGCCACTGTGTTGCCAAACCAGGCGATGTTGCTGACATTGACCAGCACGGTGGGCGCACGCGCCGCGTCTTTGAACTGGGCGCCGATTTCTTCGCCGAACAGGTCTTCATAGCAAATATTGGGCGCCAAGCGCTCGCCCTGCCATTCCAGCGCAGTTTGCACCAAGGGGCCCCGATTGAAGTCACCCAGCGGAATATTCATCATGCGGATAAACCACTGAAAAAACGGCGGCACAAATTCGCCAAACGGCACCAAGTGATGCTTGTCGTAGCGATATGCTGGCGCACTTGGTTTCAGCCCGATGACGGCATTGCTGTAGCCCGCTTGTGCGGTGCCCATTGGCAGGCCGATCAACGCTGCCTGCTGGCCTCTGGCAAAGCGCTGTTCTATTGCGTCCCAGTACCCGGGCGGTAATTGAGCGGGTAGCAGGGGCAATGCCGTTTCAGGCAAGACGATCAGTGCGGTTTGGGCTGCCTGTAACTGCTCAGCATAAAAATTAAGTGCGTCACGCACACCCGTGCCGGCTTGGAACTTCTGGTCTTGCGCAATATTGCCCTGCACCAGGGTGACCGACAGCGGCGCACGCAGGGGCGCAGGGGCATAGGCCGCAGGCAGCAGCGACACAAGCAGGCACACCACCAGCAAAGTTACTGTGGCCATGACGGCTTGCATGCTTCGACTGGCTTGCAGTGCACGCAGGCAAGCGGCCAGCAAGGCAGCCACGAAGGCCGCTGCCAGTGTCAGGCCGTGAACGCCCACCCACCCGGCCAGGGGCCGCGCCCAACCGTCTATGTGCGCATAGCCGCCCTCACCCCATGGAAACCCGGTGAATATTTGAACCCGGGCTATTTCAGCAAGCAGCCAAGTCGCTGCAAATAGAGCGGCCTGCGCTGCAGCTCCAGTGGGTGCAAGCCATGCCATCAAAGCGGCAGCCAGCGCGTAGTACAAGCTAAGGGCAGCAGCCAGCGTAAAAACTGCCAGTACGGCCAGTGGTGCGGGCAGGCCACCAAAAAAATGCATTGAAATGTAAAGCCACCAGAAAGTGCCGCAGAGCATGGCGCAAGCAAATAACGATGCCAACTGAGCCGCTTGGCCAACGCGCCGCGCTGCAAGCGTTGGCCCCAGTTGCCAGGCTAAGACGGCCAGCGAGCCAATTTGCAAGCCGCCCCAAGCTTGCCCTGTTTGCAAAGGGCCAATGCCTGCAAAAGGCCAGGCGATGCTCAGCGCATGGGCGTAGCCGGCCGCCAGCACTATCAGCGCAGATGTCCATGCCGGAGGCGTTTTGACTTGTTCTTGCGCGCCTTCAAGAGGCAGGGCTGCTGTCTTAAAGCTCGGCATGAGTCGCTTTGCGCTTGTTCGTTTTGCGACTCAGCCGGCTCAGGCGACTTGACCGGCTGTTGGGGCTTGGTTTTCCGGAGAGACCTTGAACCACCGCACGGCGCCGCCTTTGGTGTGCAAGACAACAAACTGCAGGCCGGCCAAGACCAGTCGTTCATTGCGTTTGGGAACATGGCCCATTTCATGGGCCACCAGACCACCGATAGTTTCAAAATCGGTTTCGGGCAGGCTCACGCCAAAGGCCTCGTTGACGCGCTCGATGGCGGTGTCACCGCTGACTCGGTAGGTCCGGTCGCCCAAGCCAAAGATATCGCCCTCGTCTTCGGCAATGTCAAACTCGTCTTCGATTTCTCCAACGATTTGCTCGAGCACGTCTTCGATCGTGATGAGACCTGCGACACGTCCGAATTCGTCTATCACGATGGCCAGGTGATTGCGGTTACCACGAAACTCACGCAACAAGTCGTTCAGCCCTTTGCTCTCGGGCACAAACGCAGCGGGTCGCAGCAAGGCGCGTATGTTCAGCTCGGGCGCGCGCTGCAGTTTGAGCAGGTCCTTGGCCATGAGGATGCCCAGAATATTTTCTTTTTCACCTTCATAGACAGGAAAGCGAGAGTGGGCGGTGTCTATGACCAGGTGAAGCAACTCGTCGAAGGGGGCATCGATGTTGATGACGTCCATCCGTGGTGCTGCGACCATCACATCGCCAGCCGTCATATCGGCCATGCGTATGACGCCTTCGAGCATCTCGCGGCTTTGTGCGCCTATGACTTCATTGTCTTGTGCTTCGACCAGAGTTTCTATCAACTCGTCTTTTGAGTCGGGGCCGGGGTGAAGCATTTCAGCTAGCTTTTGCAGAAAGCCGCGTTTGTCTTCCGTTTTATGGGATCGACTGGGGGGTGCGTCGGACACGTAGGTGTTCGGTAGTTAATAAGTGCTCAAGGATAGCCGATATTTGTTTCGATGCTTTCACGCGCTGTTCCGGCCTTAACTTGGTGTGCGGGTCTTTGCCTGACGCACGCCATGTCGCACCTCTTGCATCATGCGCAAAAAATCCCAGAACTGTTTGGCCTGTACCTTCATTCGATAGTCAGTTTGTGCGAGGTGTTCTTCAAACATTTCTGTCATGCGCGAGTCCAAGTCTGCTGGATGCAGCCTGAGGTAGGCATCGCTTTCAGCACCGTCTCTCTGGAGGATTGCGCCTGATTTACGCGCGATGTTGAGCATGGCGGTATTTTCGCTGAGCGCATGGATGAACATCATTTCCACACCCTCGTTGCGAGCATGCATCACAGCCCTGTCAAACAAACTGGCGCCGTAGCCTCTACCCCTTGCATGGGCCAGCACAGAGACACCAAACTCAGCGCAGCTGCTGAAGTCTGTCTCCAGCGAAAACCCCATATGTGCCATCGCAATCAATTCGAGTCGTCGGTTGTAGATGCCAAAAATTTCATCTCGCTCGAAGTTCAACCCGGCAACGTAGCGCTCAATCATTTCGTCGCTGGCACTGTAGCCAAAGCGCAGATAGCGATCTTCTTTTGAGAGTGCCCGCAAATGTTGTTCGATCTGCTGCGCATGGCTGACACTCAGTGCACGGATAGGCACTTTGACGGCCGTTCTATAAACGTGGCTTTGATTTTTTCCCCGCAACATCCCAATCATTCTTTTTCCTTCTTCGAAGGATGCTTTGATGAATTTGCCTGCTGTGATCACCCAAGCACTTTAAGGGTTTTCCCTGGTCTGTATTTATTTATAAATTTTGATGACTCTCTCCTTTGTCGCCAGAAGGACGTATTCTTTTCAATAATGTTTTGTGAGGCTTATATCTATTAAGTTAAATGCTATCTTTAGCGTAGCAACTAAGGCAATGAATTTTTTATTTTTGTTGCAGTGCAGCAACGGCGTTGCTGCACTGCAAGTTTGTCCATTTTTACCCCCCTTACCCTGCTTCGCCATGCTCCAAGTTCGAACTCTTCTCAACGGTTTTTTGAAAGTATGATTTTTCTCTTATGCTCTTGTCTTCGATACCTTAAAGGTTT
>Ga0209355_1001663_pt1 | contig 12545 bp, 8 predicted proteins | sample LauGreSBDMM110SN_3_FD_187563 | JGI IMG/M metagenome (GOLD analysis project Ga0209355, IMG submission 187563) | Freshwater lake microbial communities from Lake Michigan, USA - Sp13.BD.MM110.SN (SPAdes) (version 2) | ecosystem: Environmental > Aquatic > Freshwater > Lake | place: Lake Michigan, USA...
GTATAACCTATAACTATAGTTTAAGTTCAACTATTTCTTTTTTATTATTGTAAATCCATATTTCATAATTATATCCTAATTCTTTGCCCGCATTTTGTTTTAGATAGACATTATGAATATTTAGTTTAAAAGTCCATTCTGATTTTACTTCTATACAGCGATTTTGACTAGGAATAAAAATATCAACATAATGTCTATGTTTTTTTCCACTTTCATCATTATACCAAATTTGTGGAACATTTTTAAATCCAGTAACAATATATTCTTCTGTAATTTTTTCTTCTTTTATTAATTTATCTAATGCGAATGGTTCATAACCCTGACACATAATTTCTTTACCTGATGGTAATATATATGTTTTCATTCTAAAACAACTTTTTTGAGTTTTTTCAGCAATTTCTGGAACTTGTTGTGGATATTCAACACCATATTTTTTAATACATGTATTCTTTACAGTTTGTTTCCCGAGTTCTGTTTTTAATGGTATTTCATTACCGTATTTTTTTAAACATGCATCTTTTCTTTTTTGTATAACTTCTGGAATTAATATTGATGATTCAACACCAAATTTTTCTATACAAGTTTTTTTTGTTTTATTTTTTATTTCTGGAGATTGTTGAGGATTTTCATATCCATATTTATTTACATAAGTAATTATTCTCTTATCTCTTATATTTTTTGATTGTTGTGGAAATTTTACTCCATATTTTTTTAAATTGGTTTCAATAATTTTTTCTTTAATACTTTCATTTTGAAACACATTTTCAACACCATATTTTTTTAAATTGGTTTCAATAATTTTTTTATTTATGATTGGTTGTACATTTTTTATTTTTTTGATTTTGTTATTTTCAGTGCAACTAATACAATATCCATTTGTTTGCATTAATTGTCTAAATATTTTATTAAAATCATTATTACAAGTTTCGGTTAAACATTTCCCATATATTCTAGTGTCTCTTGTAACTTTAATATTATTATAATTATTATTTAGTTTAATTTTATTTTTACTACAAAAACAAGTTAATGTTTTTATTGTATAATTTGTCATTGGTTCTCCAATTGGTTTAGGTTTAGTCATTTAAATATTATTAATAAATAATTTTTAAATATGTTTAATATATTATATATGTGATATTATACAGCTAAAAAACTTGGCTCTGCGCTCAATCCGCAAATACCTACATCGTTTGTAGAAGATGTTCTTTTTAGGCGAACATGACCATTTTCCCCCCAATTTGGACCCCACGAATTGCGCACAGTCCAATAATCAATACCATTATCAGTTCCATATGAAATAATTTCCACAGCGTGGTTGAGCTGAGTTCCACACTCGGCAGAATCTAATATTCCACCAGAATAAGATTGGAAATAACGTGTACTTGCCTCAATTGCGATAGACACTGGTTGCTTTGCGACTGCTCCTTTTAATGAAACTTGATCATTAGGTTTTACATCATAACAACTAGAAAATGATACTCCAGAGGAAGCACATTTTTGACAAGTTCCAGTCGTTTTAGTTACACCAGCCTTATAAGGGTAAGATTCTTCGGTGCATTGTCCATTATTAATCATATATTTAAAAGCGGAATCTGGTTGTCCACCATTACAACCTAAATTAAAATATCCAACACCTGAAGCACAATCAACTAACAATTCTTCTGATAAATCTAGCAATTTTCCAGATGAAATAGCCCAAACAGACTCAGCATTCGCCGTAGTAGCAAATGCCCAACAAGAACCGCATTGTCCTTGATCTCTCACTGGATTTACAACCCCTTTACTTCTCCAATCAATAGACGAAGGAGCATCGGACGCAGTAGATGAAAAAGTTTTGCATCCATAAGAGCCTAGTTGTGACTTCAATCCGCCAACATATTGTTCTTTAAATTCCTGAGGAGTTAAATCAGTAAATTGATTCACACCCAAAGTAAAATTTTGACTAACATCAGCATTATGAATTAAGATATCAATTAAATTATTTCGGAATACAGAAAAACGAGTGTTTAATTCGTCTTTAGACAAGTAATTCTTGTTAAATCTTTCTCTAAAAGAATTAAATTCCTTTAAATGTAATAACTCATCATCAATATTGAAAAATCGGGATACCTTTGAACCTCTTAAATTGGTCTGACTTTGTCCAAAAACATTAGATAAAAGGGTAAACATAAAAATAACTGACTTCATATAATATTATATAATATAATAATTTCTTTATTATCTTTTAAAAAAATATTATTATTTATTATGATAGATATTTTTGATTTATTCCACTATTTAATTGGAATTATAATTGTAACCTTTTTTCTTTGGATAATAATTCAAATACATAATCATTTTAGTAAAAATAATAATAATTTTGAAAATTTGATAAAAACAACATAACTAATAGAAAAAATTGTTATCATAAATATATTTTTCGATAATATTACAAACAACACATACACAATTCCCAATATGTAAGGTAAACTCAGAAGGTATAATGATATTAAATAATTTATCACGAAAAATAAAATTTTTATTTATTTTATTATATTTTCCAATTGTTTTAAGTATTTCTTTTGTAAAATTTTGACAATTATTTTTATACAAATGCCAGTTAAAGTATTTTTCATTACCTAAACGAGCCTGAGTAGTATTTAAAATAGAGTTAATTGTTAAGTGTTTATTTTTGATATTAAGCTTTTTGAATTCCTGTGTATTATGTATTAAAAAATTATCCCTAATGTTAATACAACTATTTTTGTCAATATATAACATTTTCTTCATATTATTTTTCAATTTAACTTCAAAAATTATTAAACAATGATATGGAAAATTATCGTGTGATTCATTTATTAATTTTTCATAATTGTACAAAGTCAATATATTTAATATTAATGTAATAGTTTTGCTGAATGGCTCTCTTATTAAATAAATATTTGTTATTTTACAATCTCCATATAAATCTAATATTTTTTTACTTTTTTTGTTGTAATGATAAAAAAGTATATTATTATCATCTATACTTAACTTTAAAAATTTAAGAATAAAATAACTGATAATAATAAATAATAACATACTAACAAGGAAAAATAAGAATAAACAAATGATTATATATTTTATATTACTTTTGTTAGTTATTTCGTTAATTAAATCATTAATTATTTTATTAAAATCAATATCAATATTATATAATGTGTTTATCATATAATATTATTGGATAAATATATAGTTTATTTTACTTATTTTTACTTTATGTAACTCTTTGTAAAATCTTCAACAGACATAATTGGGATATTTAATTTTCGTGCATCTTCTGCTTTTCCAGTATCTTCATCTTTATTTTTTGCTATAACTAGGTATGTGTTTTTATTAACAGTGGATCCTTGTTTTACGCCAGTATTTTTCAAGAATTCTATAATATTTTTATCACGTGTTCCGGTTAAAACAATTGTTTTTTCAAATAATGGATGTTCTTTGTTAGTCAATGTTTCTGTACTTTTTTCATATAATTTATATTCTAATCCGCAATCAATAAGAAAATGCTTAAAATCGGCAATATTGTTAACAAGTGATTCTGCCGTTTTTAAAGCCATTCCTTTAACAGTAATTACCGCATTAATTTTCTGGTTGTTAGTTTGATTTGAAACTAAGATATCTGGTAATTCATTAAGAATTAATTCCATTTTCTTTTCACTAAATCCACGTCCAAATATATTAGATGCCGCCATTAATTCAACCATTGTTGTTTCTTTGAGCTTGTCTCGTATCCCAGTGTAGATTTTATTGGCCATTTTATCTTTAAATCCATCAACCTTTAAAAAATCGGTTTCTGACATTGCAATAATTATAGGAACTGTTGAAAAACCAGCCTTAATAAGTCTAGTAATATTACCAGAACTTAATCCGTCAACTCCAATACCTTTAAAAAACCCTGTAATATTTTTTTCTTTAACTATTGGATCTTCACACGCATTTTCGAGCATAATATCAACGTGTGTTTCATTCCATTTATAAGGAATAGATGGCATTTTAGGGTGTTCTGAAGGAAGAGTAACCGATTTGATATATGGTATAACATCACCGCTTCTAATAAGTTCAATAGTAGTTCCTATTCCAATGTTATTGTTTTTAATAAATGCCGCATTAAATCCGGTAGCATATTCAATTTTAACTCCTCCAAGATTAATCGGCTCAATTTGAACGCGGGGTTTCAAATAACCATCTTTGCTGGGTGTCCATAGTACATCGACGACTTTTGCTTCGGCGATTTGATCGGATAAAACCATTTTAAATGCGAATGCGTGTCCCGGATTTCCAGTTTTTCTCGGATAAAGTTGATCATTTGTAACAATAATTCCATCGATTTCATAAATATGTGATTTGCGTTGTTCAATTAGTAACTCGGATAACATTTCATTTGACAAAATTTCATTGGACAAAGTGTTTACTAAACGAAATAATACTCTTTCAACATCTATTGTTTTAAGATATTCCATTTGTTTCGATGGAATAAGCTCAGGAACAATAACTTCATATGCGACAAAACGAGCATCGCTAATTGAATTACTTATATGTTTGTGATTAACTATTCCAGCAACCATATTTCTGGGATTAGCAAAAGTGGTCTTATATTTCTGTTCGAATACGTCTTTAGGAATGATAATTTCGCCGCGAATAGCGATATTCTTCGTTTTTGGAAGACGAAGGTATGATATTAAATGACTAATATCTTGTCCAATGGTTCCGTTACCTCGTGTATAAAGTTTAGGAGAAGATCCGGTAGTTACATATAAAGCACTAACTCCGTCGAGTTTGCACGATAATACATAAGGTCCTTTAAAAATATTTTTCCAATTTGAAAGTGATTTGGTATCTGGTTTAATTTTATCCATAGACGGCATTTCATAAGGCAATTTAACTTTATTTCGTTCAACTTCGGCTCCAATTTCAGTAATAGCAACATTGTCAGGGTATTTATGTTCAATAAATTCTTTAATAATATCGTATTGATTATCGGTCATAATAGGACACTGGTTATGATATTTTGTGTTAGCTAAATGAATAATATCGGTTAACTGTTTTTCATTCAGCATTTCAATCACAGAAATACCATTTTGTTTAAATTGTTCGACAATTTCTAAAATATCATTGTTTTCTTTCAAATTGGTTACGGGTTTGGTCATTCTTTTTTTGAGTGTTTTGTTTTTTTTTGTTGCTTGGTCTACAGTATGGTGCGTAGGCTCCTTCTTCTCGGACCCACCTACATCGGTGTAGGGTACAACCATCCGACCATCTTGGCGCTCTTGGGGCGTCTTATATTGCAACCCTAAGAAGTCGAATATGTCTTTTTCAGTGTTAAAATTTTTTATAACTTTCTCGCCTTTTTGTTTATTTTCTAAATGATATATTCCGTGTTCGTTAAATGTATAACCTTTATTTAAAGCATATTGCCTCATAACTGTATTGAATATTTTTGAACCCGTGAAATACAAAATAGCAAATGGGAATTCTTGGGGTGTTGTATATAAAAAATCTACACGACGCGCTTTATTATTATTCAATAATTTTGTTATTACTAAACATTTGCTAGGCCCTTTTGAAAGAACGTGTAATATTATTTTTTTTTTAATTAATTCATCTATAAATATTGTAAATATTTTTGGATTGTTTGATGTAATAATGAGATCAATATCTCCTGAACTTTTTAGACCACGACGATAAGAACCCACTATTTCCATTTTATCATTACTACTTTGTGAAAATGTTTGTTCGAAAACGGCTCGATATTCTTCAATCTCACTTCTAGGAATTTTTTCTAAAATATCTTCATAATATGTAAGCCCTAATTTTTGAATATCATTTAATAATTGTTGATTTTCCCTTAACTGCGCAATTGTTTTTATTCCCGCTGCAACTAATTCTTCTGCTTTTTTTGGACCCACTCCATAAATATCCGTAAATATATTTATCGGATTTGTTTTTTCATTTTCTAACACTTTTAATGTACCAGTTTGAACGAATTCATTCAATTTATCCATTATTGTAGGACCAATACCAGGTAATTCTTTTAATTGATTGGGTGAAAATATGTCGTCAGGGTAAGTCATTATTGATTCTTGGGCTTTTTGATAAGCACGTGCTCTAAATGACTCGCCACGTTTCAGCATAATATTATTTAGTTTTTCCAACAATTCAATAAATGCTTCATTATATCTTTTCTGTTCCATTTTACTTAATTCAATAGATATCTTTAAATATTTTTATATTTGTTAGTTTATTTTTTTGAAAAACTAAACAACCTATTTGGTAAACCTCTTGTAGACCCATCCGAAATATTGATATTTGATGTTGGCATTACAAGTTTGGTTGATTTTATTTGTTTATTTTTTTCCCTTATTAAATAATCTTCAACTAACATCCTTTTATATTCTTGTATTGTTTTTGGTTTTCGAATCGTAGTTTGAGGTTGTATTTGATCCTTAAAAAGCTTATTATAAATATAACTATTTGGAGGTATATTTTGATTAATTGGTTGATTTGTAGAAAGTGTTGGAGGCTCTTGATATTGTGGTTTTCTTTGATAATCCATTAATTCTTTTTGTTTTTCTGGAGTTAATGTATTTCTATCTACTAAATGTAATTTACCATCTGAAACAAACATACCCATTTTAGATAATATATCTTCGTATGAAATTTTAGGAGCTTGATTAGGCATTTTTGGTCTAACCATTTTTGCATTAACTTTTGGAATGGGTTGATGAGTTGGTTTTTGATTATATGAATTATTTTGATTATATGAATTATTTTGATTATCATCAAAATGAACATTTTTGATAACTTTTGTTGAAAATGTATTTTCTGGTATTTCTTCGTACATATTATTATCTTGTTCTAACTCATAAATATTTAATTCCATATAACAATTATATATATTTTTATTTATAATTATACTTAAAATATATACTTTTATTATAATGCCTTCATATATTCAAAATTATGGTTTTACTAAAACTCTATTTCAAGATGATAATAATAATGAATTTAATAATATGGTAAAATGGAAAGGAGAATATGATGGAAAACTAGCTAATATCGATGTAGATATAAATGATAATGGAAATCGAGAATTTGTTAGTATGAAATTAAATAATAATGATATAAGAAATATGTTTGGAATCCAACAGGTTGAAGGCTCTCTTGAAAAACGACTTACAAAGGATTTTTTATATAAACCTATTACTTTAGAGGGGGCACTAATACAACCAAAAAGTCATAGTCGAGGTCATAGTCATAGAGGTCGAAGTCATAGAGGTCGAAGTCATAGAGGTCGAAGTCATAAACATCGACATAGAAGTAGTAAAAGTGCAAGTAATAGTAAAAAAAGAAGACGACATAGAAAAACAAGAAAAATATATTATAATTAAGAATAAATAAAAAATATTTAAATATTCCTATATTAAATGTCTAGTTTTAGAAGATATGGCGGTTTAAATTTTTCTGCTAACAATAATATTATAAGAAGTTATATTTCAAATACTGAACAAATGAATATTAATAATTATTCCGGTCAGCAAAATTCTAAAGAGGTGTTTGCAAGTCACGTTGATATGAGTGGTAATTCTATGTTACATACGGGTTCTATTTATTTTCAAGATGGGACATCTATGAGTTCGGCAACTAACACAGGAGCACAAGGAGAAACAGGTCCACAAGGGGCTACAGGTCCACAAGGGGCTACAGGAGATACAGGACCAACCGGACCACAAGGAGCAACCGGAGCAACGGGTCCACAAGGAGCAACAGGATCAACAGGAGCAACAGGATCAACAGGAGCAACAGGATCAACAGGAGCAACAGGACCAATAGGACCAACAGGACCAATAGGAGCAACTGGACCAATAGGACCACAAGGAAACAATTTTTGGGCACCTACTGCTACTGGAGTCACAGGTATTTTTTATTCAGCTGGAGGTGTAGCTATAGGGACAACCGCAATTGGTTTTGGTAATGTGTTAGATGTAACTGGACAATCAAATTTTAATAACAATGTCATTATTGGACGCACTACTGCTGCTACTGTTGCTAATGATGTTATCGGAGAAATAATTTTTAATAATGCTGGCGTATTTGCTAGTATTAAGTCTTGCGTAAATTTGGACGGCTCAAATAATACCGACCTACGTTTTTTTACACAACTTGATTTTATTAATCCAATGACTGAACGTATGAGAATTGATAGAGCTGGTTTGGTTTCTATTAATATCGGTTTACAAGTAGGTGGTGGTATGATATTGGATAATGTTGGTAATATGGTCTTAGGCACAATTAACGCAACTGGTACAATTACAGCATTTTCATTTACAGCCACGTCAGATTATCGTGCAAAAAAAGATATTAAACCATTGAAACTTGAAGAATATTCTGTCGATAACTTAAATCCTGTTTATTTCAAATTTAAAGATTCTGGTAAAGAAAGTATAGGGTTAATTGCTCACGAATTACAAGAATATTATCCATTTTTGGTTGAAGGTGAAAAAGACGGAGAACAAAAACAAAGTGTAAATTATAATGGTTTAATAGGGGTTTTAATAAAGGAAATTCAAGAACTTAAAAGAGACTTAAATAACACAAAATGTTTAGTTGATCAATTAAGAAATGAACTAAATGAATTAAATGGACTATAATTTTACATTAGTACAAATGAAAAATAATAGTTATAAAATATATAAGTTATGAGTTCAACACCATTATTTATTCGTTATACAGGAGGAGGAAAAGGGGTTACAGGAGCACAAGGAGCTCAAGGAGCACAAGGAGCTACTGGTATTGAGGGTACTGCAGGTGGAGCTGGGCTTTTTATATGGTTAAATTTATGGGATACAACAAGTCAACCTATAACAAATCCATTAACTTCTTCAGGTCCATATCTAGCTGAAACAATTACAAACATAAATGGAACTCTAAATCCAGCTATTCTTGATTTACCAAATTCATATATTCCAAATAATAATAGCTTATCATTTGCAATAACTTCTCAAAATGCATTTCAATTGGTTGGAGGAGGTCAGTGGAGTTTAACATTATACGGATTTTCAGATATTAATTCCGTTTATTTTAAAGTCACACAAATAGAAAATGTAACAACAGGGGATATCCTTTTAGGAGTTTATTCAGAAGTAAAGGAAATGTCAACTACAGTGGGAAAATCAATAAATATTGTAAATGGAAGTATTGCTAGTAATAGTCCAAATGTTTGGCAAATAAATCAAAATGATATTATTGAAATAACATTTACATTTTATGGTGATGCTAATGCTATAAGTATTCCACCTACAAGTCAATTAGACTTATATTTTCAAGACTCTGCTGCTTATAGTAATTTTGTTATATCAACAGAGGTGTTAATTACTGGTCCTACGGGATCGACGGGAGCACAAGGATTTACAGGGGCTACAGGGGCTCAAGGAGCAACAGGATCAACAGGACCACAAGGATTTACAGGATCGACAGGATCGACAGGGGCTCAAGGAGCAACCGGTCCTCAAGGTACGAATTTTTGGGCGGCAACAACATCTGGACCTACAGGTATTTTTTATTCTAGCGGAGGTGTAGCAATAGGACAACCCACGATAGATACTGGTTATATATTAGATGTTTCTGGTAATAGTTTATTTGATGGAACCTTGCAAATAAGAGATAGATTACAATTTTCAACCAATAATGGCGTAAGGATAGGTCAAAGTGCAGGACAAACTGGTCAAGGCATAAATTCAGTGGCGATTGGTAATAGTGCAGGACAAAGCACACAAGGATTAAATGCTGTAGCAATTGGTTTATTAGCGGGTTCAGTAATTCAAGGACAATATTCGGTAGCAATTGGAGAAAATGCAGGACGAACAAATCAAGGCACTCATTCTGTAGCAATTGGGTTTGAAGCAGGAAAAAATAGCCAAGGACAAAATGCGGTAGCAATTGGTAATAATGCAGGACAAGGCACACAAGGAAATAGTACAGTGGCAATTGGTTTTCAAACCGCACGATTTACACAAGGATTAAATGCGATAGCGATTGGGCCAAATTCAGGAGACGAATTTCAAGGAAATAATAGTGTAGCAATTGGTAATAATGCAGGACGACACACTCAAGGTTCTGGTTCAATTGCAATTGGTGCTAGTGCAGGACAAACAAATCAAGGACAAGATTCGGTAGCAATTGGTACTAGTGCAGGGCAAAATACACAAGGACAAGATTCGGTAGCGATTGGAGATAGTGCAGGAGGAAATAATCAAGGAACAAATGCAATAGCAATTGGTCTTAGTGCAGGACTAAATACACAAGGATCAAATGCGATAGCGATTGGTATAAATTCGGGTTTAAATATACAAGGATCAAATTCTATAGCTATAGGTAATAGTGCAGGACGAACAAATCAAGGAATTAATGCAATAGCAATTGGTGCAAGCGCAGGACAAAGTTTTCAAGGGTCTGCTTCAATAGCGATAGGTTTTCAAGCAGGACAAAATTCACAATGCATAAATTCAGTTGCGATTGGTAATAATGCAGGACAAGGCACACAAGGCACAGCTGCTGTAGCAATCGGAAATAGTGCAGGAGGAAATAGTCAAGGTGTTGATTCTGTAGCAATCGGAAATAGTGCAGGAGGAAATAGTCAAGGTGGAAGTTCGGTAGCAATTGGTTTATTAGCGGGTTCACTAAATCAAGCAGAATTTTCTGTAGCAATTGGTCGAGATGCAGGACGAAATACTCAAGGAGGACAATGTATAGCAATTGGATTGTTTTCGGGTTCATATACTCAACAATTCTCCGCTATATCAATTGGTAGCAGAGCTGGAGAAGATCGTCAAGGAGCATATTCTGTAGCGGTGGGTGATCAAGCAGGACGAACAAAACAAGGAGGAAATTCAGTAGCAATTGGCACATACGCAGGACAAATAAATCAAGGTTCAGATGCGGTAGCAATTGGTAATCTAGCAGGACAAAATACACAAGGAAATAATTCTGTAGCAATTGGTAATAGTGCAGGGCTAAATACACAAGGGGTTAATAGTGTAGCAATTGGTATTAGTGCGGGACAAAATACACAAGGACAACAAGGTATATCTATAGGTGATAGCGCTGGTCAAATAAATCAAGGAACTACTGCTATAGCAATAGGATTGTTCGCAGGACAAAATACACAAGGCAATGACGCTATCGCAATAGGACGTTTAGCAGGACGAACTGCACAAGGGATTGACTGTATTGCATTTGGTAATACTTCTGGTGACTCAGGACAAGGGCGGGAAAGTATCGCAATTGGTAGATTAGCAGGTTCAGTAAATCAAGGAAGTGGTTGGACACTAACAAATCAAGGGGCTATAGCAATTGGGACATCTGCAGGAAACAATTCACAACAAAAAGAATGCATTGCAATCGGAAATATTGCAGGTAGATTAAATCAAGGTTTAGGTTGGACACAAACTAGAGATGGTAGCATTGCTATAGGCTTTGAAGCAGGGGATTATAATCAAGGACGTCGCGCGATAGCATTAGGAACATCATCAGGTTCAGGTAATATTGGTGCAACAAGAGGTCAAGGCGAAGCATCCGTTTGTATTGGTTGGAAATCAGGATACAATGGGGTTGGTGTTAATACTATTGCTATAGGTCCACAATGCTGTGAGTCATCAACGATTGCAAATTCAATTGTTTTTAGTGCTACCACGGGTACATTTAATCCTGCAACATCTGGTTTTTTTGTAAATCCTTCTAATGTAAATACTGGATCAAGTGTTGTTTTAAATTATGACAATTCAACAGGTGAAATATTAAAAGTACCATCATCTGCAAGATATAAAAAAGATATTTTAGATATAACAAAAGATACATCAGTATTACATCATTTTAAACCAAAAGAATTTAGATATTTATCTGATTGTGAAACTAAATCAAAATTATATGGTTTTATTGCAGAGGATATGGATGAAATAGATAAAGATTTAGTTATTTATAATGAAGAAGGATTACCTGATGCCATATATTGGGATAAAATCAATACTTATAATATTTGTGAGGTTCAAAAATTACGAAAAGAACTGACTAAAACCCAAAGTAGTTTAAACGAAACCATAGATTTAGTTGAACAATTAAGAATTGAACTAGATGAATTAAAGAGACTATAATTTTACATTTGTAATAATGAAAAATAATAGTTATAAAATATATAAGTTATGAGTTCAATATCAATGTTTAGTCAATATTCAGGATTAGGAGGAGTAAAAAGCACTACTGGAGCACAAGGATCCACTGGGGCACAAGGGTCGACTGGAGTACAAGGACCAATAGGAGCACAAGGACCAATCGGACAAAAGGGTGACTTTGGACAAAAGGGTGACTTTGGACAAAAAGGTGACAGAGGTGACACAGGATTGCAAGGGTTAACTGGGTTGCAAGGATTAACTGGGTTGCAAGGATTAACTGGATTGCAAGGACTTACTGGATTACAAGGATTAACTGGATTGCAAGGACTTACTGGATTACAAGGATTAACTGGGTTGCAA
>Ga0209355_1001667_pt1 | contig 12521 bp, 11 predicted proteins | sample LauGreSBDMM110SN_3_FD_187563 | JGI IMG/M metagenome (GOLD analysis project Ga0209355, IMG submission 187563) | Freshwater lake microbial communities from Lake Michigan, USA - Sp13.BD.MM110.SN (SPAdes) (version 2) | ecosystem: Environmental > Aquatic > Freshwater > Lake | place: Lake Michigan...
TACGAAGTCATTGTATATTATATATTATATATTATATATTATATAATCAAAATATAATCAAAATATAATCAAAATATAATCAAAATATAATCAAAATATAATCAAAATATAATCAAAATATAATCAAAATATAATCAAAATATAATCAAAATATAATCAAAAAAATTGAGTATGTTATTAAATTAATAATTAATATTAATCTAACAACATCTAATAACATTATATACTATGACTTATTCAAAAGTAGTAAAAAATGTTGTAAAACCACTTACTAAAGTAACAAATATAACCAGTGAAGACTATTTAAATGCAGGTTATACATTAATTAGTAAAAATCCAATAACAAATAAAATAAGTATTACCTATTCAAAAAACTATGAAGCAAAAAAGAAAGAATTAGAACAAATCAATTATAATAATGTTATGAATGCCATGATAAATAATTGGAATAATTATCGAGATGAAATCAATGAACTATTGGGAGATATTTCACCATATATTAATTATAAAGAAATAATCCAAAAGATGATAGAAGAAGACAATTATATTTTGGAAAAAATATATTCAAGAAAAAATACATATGCCAGTGACAATGAAAGTGAATATTATAGTGAAGAAGATTCATTATTCATATAATCCTAAAATTCTAAAATTCTAAAATTCTAAAATTCTAAAATCAAAATAGTTTAATATGATTAAAGAAGTACTTTAATTTATTTTTTTATAATAAATTAAAATATGATTACAAATACAGAAATAGAAAAACTAAAAAATGAAATAGATAGTTTTGAGCATACCATAAATAAAATAAATTTAATAATCTTAGTGACAAAAAATAATAATTTAATAAATATTTATAAAACCAATATAATTACAAAAAATAATGTAGTAGTTAGAAAAGTATTAATAGACTATATAAAGAGTATAGAATTATTAAAAGATTGCAAAATTCAATATATACTAAAATTTATAATTAATAAGTCATTAGAGGAACTGAATTCTACAATAAATATATACGAAGATTGTTATAAAATAACACCCTTAACAAGTCTAAACAATATAACATTTTCGGAATCACTAAACAATAGTTATAAAAATAATACAAACACTAACTTTGCAACTATCAACTCATTAATAATAATAGCAAAAATGAAATAAAAAAACCTATATAATTATTATAAAAAGAATTAATCATGAATCCAAACAATTCAAACAATTCAAACAATTCAAACAATTCAAACAATTCAAACAATTCAAACAATCCAAACTTTTTAAATTCTATGATGTCATTAATTAACACTAATAGAACAACAGTAAACATAGTAAACATAGACGATTATGAATTTTTACCCGCTTTATCTTATAGACTAGTTTACACACCAAGAGCTTACTACGACCTATCATTTTTAGAAAATACAAACAATACATATGAACAAAAAAAAGTAATAGCAGATGAAGATTTAATCAAACTAAAGTACATCACATTTAAAAAAGACAATGAAATAAATAATAATAGCGAATGTCCCATAATGTTTTATGAATTTAGTGAAAATGAAGAAATAATAAAATTACCCTGCCAACATAACTATAATAAAGAAGCTATTTTAAAATGGTTAAAAGAAGAAGCACATACTTGCCCAATATGTAGATATGAATTTAAATATAAAGAAATAAATGAAAACACAAACATTAATATATACAATAATGATTACTCGGATGATAGAATTGAAACAATAAATGATGAAACAATAAATGATGAAACCATAAATTACGAAACAATAAATGATGAAACTATAAATAACGAAACCAACATCTTTAACATTTATGAAACCATAAGCACAATTTATAACTTATTCAATAATAATTTAACAAATAATAATTTATTCAATAATAATTTAATAAATAACAATGAGTTAATGATGCAAGAAACATTATTAAATAGTTATAATAGTTCTCATAGAAATTAAAAAAATTGTTTAACAAAATGAAAAACATCATCAGTTAAAATAGTTTTGAAGTCCAAATAAGCAAAGTTTTTATTAAACACAACCCGCGGTTTAATAGATTCCGAAACTAAAAAAGTATGAAACTCTAACATAAATTCATTATAAGAAATGCGATTATTATATTTTATAATTGCTTGTATAATGTAATGATAAATATTGTTTATTTCACTATATTGTAGACGCATTAAAGGATTTGGATGTAAAATTTTTTTACATAATAACAAAAAAAAATCAAAAAACAGTTTAGAACCAGATTTTAAAGTTTTGTGATCAAATGTTTGAGGATGAAGAGTTTCAGGGTCAAGGGTTTCCGGGTCAAGGGTTTCCGGGTCAAGGGTTTCAGGGTCAAAGGTTTCTGTGTGATAAGTTTCGGTGTCATAAGTTTCGGTGTCATAAGTTTCGCTATTAACCGTTTCACTATTAACCGGTTTTGTACTATATATATAATAAATATCAAAAACCAAACTATATAAATCTGTATATTTAATAGTAAATGTTATTAAATAGCTCACAATACTTGCATAATCTGGATATTTATATTTATTCAAAAATTGGTAATAAAACTGTTTCAAAGATTTTAAGTATTCAGCCAATTCTATTTTAGTCAAAAATATAATAGATTGATTAGATATGGAATCATAAGCATCATTAATAAATATATCAATTATATATTTTGTTAATTCATTTTTTTCATATTGATTAGTAATATTAATATTATAATATTCTGATTTGTTATAAATTATGAAAGAGAGGAAGCGTTTTTCTAATATAACATGATATTGATCATCTCTAAAATCAAAAATCAAATTTCTTAAATACTTAAAATCAAAAGTATTATCACGCTTATTATAGAGTTTACTAAACATTAAGCCCAACCCAAAATCAATAATAACAGGCTTTTGATTCTTCAAATTAATTAATATATTATTAACATGTAAATCATTATGAATAATTTTGTTATTAATTAAAATACCAATTGAATTTATTAAGGTAATAAAAACTCTTATTATATCAACAACAAATTTATCAAAGTTTTCATAATTATGAAAATAATTTTTTACAGTCTTATTTACTATAAAATTCATGTACATTAAAAAATATCTAGTATACAATTTTTCTTTTAAGAAGTTTTTTAGAATTAAAGTATCGGTTCTATTTTCGCCATATTTTTCGCCATATTTTTCGCCATATTTTTCGTCACTCTTTTTATTTCTATCAAAGAAAAGAGTATCACATTCAAGAAAATTTAATTTAGAGTTTTGTATAGTTTGAAAAGAAACACTGCATTGTTTAATAATAGGAGCAAATAGCAATTTATAATTCGATATATTTTTTCTTATATATTTTCCAACAGCAATCTCATTGTAGCTATAAAAAGTAATTTCTTGTAACTTTGTAACATAATTTTTTTTATTTATTTTGCCACTACAAGTAATTCCCGGATAATATACACAACCATAACTACCTTGACCCAACAATTTATTTTCATTTTTAAAATCAAATTTTTTAATTCCAGCATTTTCAGCATTTTCAGCATTTTCAGCATTTTTGAATCGACCCTTTTCAAATCGAGTCTTTTCAAATCGCGCATTCGGAAATTCCCCCTTTATAATATTTTTTTTTTCTAAAGATATCATTGTAATTCTATATTATATTGTTATAAGTTAATAATATTTATATTATTACATAAACTATCAATGGGTTCAATATATATATTATATTCAGAAATATATTATGAACAATTATATGAAAAATATGTTACATTATTAACATTAAACAAAGAACCACTTGGAGAACTAAAAAAATATACTAAATATATGAGAATTGTTAGCCCTTCAACAAAAGAAGAAACACACAATACTAGTTATTGTAGTTATGCAATAAGTGCAAATTTGTCAAATACAAGTAGAAACAACAATATAAATTTAATGACAATTGACCAATTAGATGAGTTTACTCAATTTATAATAAATAATAATTACACAATTAATAATGAACTAACACAAATATATAAAAATGTATTATACAACAACAATAAAAGAATAATATATGCATTTGTATTATTTTAATGCAAAAACCAAAAACCAAAAACCAAAAACCAAAAACCAAAAACCAAAAACCAAAAACCAATAAAATTGATATTATTATTTAATAATAATGTATATATATTTTAAAATGGAAACTTATAACGTAAAATCTATTGAAGACTTAAAAGCAATTAATAATGAAGTAAAAGAGTATATAGAGTCTTTAAATGTTATTGAAACAAAAGCATTAACAGTTGCAATTAGAGAATTAGAGTCATCATTTTCAATAGAAAAATCAATAGGATTTCTAAATTTTCAAAAAACATCTACTCAATACCATAAAACATAAAAATTATTAAACTAATTAATCCAAATACTAAAGCAACTATTTTCTGATAATTTAATTTTTGTTTAAAAACCAAAAACCCAATAATAAAGAGTATAATAAAATACACAAGATGCCATATTATATTTAAAATAAATAAGTTTCCATAATTAAGTAATTTATAAACGCAATAACCCGTAAAAGTATAGAGTAATAATCCGAAAATTATAAAAGTGTTTGCATTACTATTACTAACATACGACATTTTAAAAACGTATTGAGAACTAATAGATGAAACAGTTATTAAGAATAAATACAAATAAAAATAAATAGTAATTGGTTGAACTTTGTTAATCATTATAAGTTATAGCTATAAGTTATAGCTATAATTTATATTTATAGTTTTTAAGTTGTTTTAAATGTTTTAAATGTTTTAAAATCAATAGATTTTATAGCATCATTATTCACATTATTCACATTATTCACATTATTCAAATAAAAAAAACAAGTAGATAAGTCTTGAGAGCTAGAATCAGAAACACTATAACAAACAGTTAGACAGTTAGTTTTACAATAATTATTAAAATCTTCAATGCGTCCTTTATATTTGTATCTATTAGAAATAAAATTATACAAGTCTGTATTTTTAGATATTTGTGTTTTCTTCGAAAAAAATACAGGTGAACTATTTTCTTGAGCTGATTTTAAGGAAGACAATTTTAAAGACTCATCTTTAGTTGTAATACCATATTTAATATTATAATATAATGTTAGATTGTCATAATTATCATTATAAATTTTTTTACAATTAAAGTTTACCACATATATTCTTGAAACAACTTCTAAATAATTGAAACCAATTGTATTTGATTTTGTACAATAATAGTCAAAACTATTATATTCATTATTATAATTAAGAATAACATCACCACAAGGTGTAATTTCTTTAATATATTTATTACCAAGAGAATTTAAATAATTAGTGTCCAATTCACAATTTTCTAACACTTCATATTCATCAAAATATTTATAAAAATAAGAGTCATAATCATATAGGGATTGGTTAGAATAATAATTTTTAGCAAATTCATTAATCATAATTTTATAGACATAATTAGAAACAAATAGCGTAGAAAGAGTGACCGAAAACATTAAAACACCAAAAAATATAGCTATTTCAGTTATATCATTGCTAAATATTTCATTAATAGTTTCATTAATAGTTTCATTAATAGTTTCATTAATGTATCCATTAATAGTTTCACTAGTTATATTTGAAATAGTGTGATGTTCAAGATTTAAAAAATTATTAAAAATAGCACATATTTGATGTGTATTTGAATTAGCAAGGCACACCTCGTTATCTAAGAAAGTAAATAACATAATTATCTAATAATGTTATTATTTATTGTTTAAATAGTAACATTAATTAATGTTCTACATTAAAATTTATTTGCTTTTCTGGTTTGCTTTTCTGGTTTGCTTTTCTGGTTTGCCTTTCTTATTTGCTTTTCTGGTTTGCTTTATTTGCTTGCTTTTCTTGTTTGCTTTTTTTGGTTGAGTTTCATTGGTTAATTTAAAGTTATAATGGGGATTACTTAACTTACTTAAATTTTTTTCTTTTTCCAACAAATTAAATAATGAAGAATTAGTAGAAGACATTTTTCGTAAAAAATGTTCAAGTGAGTCTTGAAATTTATATTCTTTGTTATCATTAATTAATACAGCATTGACTTGCTTAGACTTTGCACGATTACTATCCACCGAAACACCATAATGTTTATTAACAATATTTTTACCATTAACAATTTGTTGATGGCTACCACGCGTAACAACTTGCAAAGACATAGCTTACTTAATATAATATAATAAATTTTTATAATAAATTTTTATAATAAATTATTTAAATCTATTATTTAAATCTATCAAAAAAATCTATCAAAAAAATCTATCAAAAAAATTTATATAAACTAAAATTGAAAAAATTTAAAAATACTTTTTTATACTATAGAAAGTAAAGATGAATGAAAATAGTACCATTAAACAATTTATAAAATTGTTAAATAGTTTAGTAACTATTACAAAAAATCAAGGCGAAAAATTCAAATCAATTGCCTATACTAAAGCAATAAATGAGTTAAATAAATATTTAAAAGTAATTCCCAATGGTCAAGAAACAGTATCTTTAAACGACTTAAAAGCACACAAACTACCAGGAATAGGAAAAACAATTTTAGAAAAGTTTGAAGAATTTTTGAAAACAGGAACATTAGAAGTAATCGAGCGCGAAAAAACAAATCCAATAAACATATTTACAAATATTTATGGAATCGGCCCCGCAAAAGCAAAAGAATTAGTAAATACAAAAAATATTAAAACGTTAGAAGAACTTAGAGTGCAACAAGATAATATTCAAGAAAACAAATTACCATTGTTAAATAGCAAACAAAAAATAGGACTAAAATATTATGAAGAGCTACTTAAGAAAATTCCAAGAACAGAAATAGAAGAATTTAAAGAGCTATTAGCACAAAACTTTAGCGAAACACTAATAGAAAATAATGAAACACAAGAAAATAATACATTTGAAATAGTTGGTAGTTTCAGAAGAAATAAGACAGAATCAAGCGATATTGATTTAATAATTACATCCTATACAAACAATAAAATTATATATGAGAGATTTATCAATAAATTAGTAACAAAGCAAATAGTAATCGAAGTATTATCAAACGGAGAAACAAAAAGTTTAACAATTGGAAAATTGTTAAAACCTGGAGCAATTCCTCGTCGCATAGACTTTTTATATTCTCTCCCGACAGAATATGCATTTTCAATATTATATTTTACGGGTTCAAAAGAATTTAATACAGGAATGAGACAACATGCTTTGAATGTTGGTCTAACGTTAAATGAACATGGATTTCACAAAATGACAACAACTAATTCAATAAAAACCAAGGAAGAAAAAATTAATAAGTTTTTTAAGTCAGAAAAAGCCATTTTTGATTTCTTACACTTAGAATATAAAGAACCACATGAGAGAACAAATGAAGATGCAATCATTTTAACATTACCAATTGAAGAAATTAAAGCACTAATATTAGAACCAATAAAGGAGCCACCAGAAAACAAAACACTAATAATAGAACCAAACCCAGAACCAAACCCAGAACCAAACCCAGAACTAAACCCAGAACCAAACCCAGAACCAATTAAAGAACTAAACCCAGAACTAAACCCAGAACCAATTAAAGAAACCAAAAAGAAGAAAACAGAAACATTAAAAGTACAGAAAACAAATGTAAATAAAAAACCCAAAATACAAACACTAAAAAAAGATATAAAAAAAATAAAAAATGATGCACTACATAATATAGAAAAATTAAAAACCGAAGGTATAACATCGTTAGCAATATTATCAGTAGAAGAACTAACAAACATGCTAACAGAAGCAATAAATAATTATTATACTTCCGAATTTAAAGAAAATACACTGTTATCAGATAACGAATATGATATATTACGTGATTATATTTTAGTAAAAGATCCAACAAATAAAATAGCAATAGAACAGCACACCCAAGTAAAATTAGATGCAACAAAAGTAAAGCTACCATATGAAATGTGGTCAATGGATAAAATAAAACCAGATACATCAGCATTAGATAAATTCAAACAATCTTATAAAGGACCATATGTTATTTCGGCAAAATTAGATGGAGTAAGTGCACTATACAGTACGGAAAATGATGAAGCCAATTTATATACCAGGGGGGACGGAAAATATGGACATTTAATAAATCATTTAATTCCATATTTAAAGTTACCATCAGAAAAAAACATAACACTTCGAGGTGAGTTAATGATAAAAGAAGAACTATTTAAACTCAAATATAAAGGCCAATTCAGTAATTCACGAAATTTTATTTCGGGATTAGTGAATAGAAAAAAATTAACACATTTAGAAGAAGAAATCTTACAAGATATAGATTTTGTAACATATGAAGTATTAATGCCAATAAATTTAACACCTTCCCAACAATATAATAAAGCAGTCGAATTAAACACAATTAGTGTATTAAATATTCAAGACATTACATACGAAGAATTAACAAATGACTATTTATCATCTAAACTATTAGAATATAGAACAAGTTATAGTTATTCAATAGACGGTATTATATGTATAGATGATAATGTATATTCACGAGTAAGCAAAAATCCGGAACATGCGTTTGCCTTTAAAATGGTATTAACCGATCAAGAAATTGAAGCAAAAGTGGTAGATGTATTATGGACAGTGTCTTCCAATGGACTAATTAAACCACGCATTCAATTTGAACCAGTAACAATTGGGGGTGTATCAATTACATATGCAACAGGATTTAATGCTAAATTTATAAAAGATAACAACATAGGATTAGGCGCATTGGTTAAATTAATAAGAAGCGGTGATGTAATACCTTACGTTGCAGAAGTGCTAATTCCTGCACAAACACCATTAATGCCAAACAGCACAGAATATGAATATATTTGGAATGCTACACATACAGATATTATTTTAGTAAATAATAAAACAGATCCACGAGTAATTGAAAAAACAATAATAAAATTCTTTAAGGATCTAGAAGTAGAAGGATTAGGTGATAAAAACGTAAAAAAAATAATAGCTAGTGGAGCAAATACAATTGAAAAAATTATAAACATGAGTATAGAAGATTTAATGGAAGTCGACGGTTTTAAAGAAAAAATGGCATCAAAAATTCATAAGTCAATTCAAAATCAAGTAAAAAAAGCAAGCATATCACAAATAGCATCTGCATGTAACATATTTGGACAAGGATTTGCCGAAAAAACAATTAGAGCAATTTTAGAAGCACAACCAAACATATTAACATCACTATTGTCTGAAGAAGAAAAAGTAGCACAAATTAAAGCAATCAAAGGATTTGCGGATAAAACAGCAAGACAATTCGTAAAAGCAATACCCGAATTTAATAATTTCATAGGGAAAATAAGACACATAGATGAAACAAACGAAACAAACGAAACAAACGAAGCAAACGAAGCAAACGAAGCAAACGAAGCAAACGAAGCAAACGAAGCAAACGAAGCAAACGAAGCAAACGAAACAAAGACAGACCAAATCAACACTTTAAAAAATAAAGTAATTGTACTATCTGATTTTGATAAATCTGTTTATAAAAAAAAAGAGTTAACAAATGAACTAATAAAATTAGGAGCGCGCATAGAAACAAGTATAACAAAAGAAACAAATATTTTAGTAGTTGGAAATGTATTAAAAAATACTACAAAAATTACAAAAGCAAAAAAAAATAGTTCAATTGAAATTATTCAATTAGACAAATTTTTAGAAAAATACGCAACACATTTAACTGTAACAGTTTAAACACATTAACAGTTTAAACACATTAACAGTTTAAGCAGTATAATTATTGCTATAACTACATGAACCCGACGCCTCGCTATTATTTGTAAGCACATGTTTTTCCTGTTTTTTTTTGCTTTCAATCATTTCTGCTTGAATAAACTTCTTTGTTTTTATAGCATAACCGTAATCATTATAACAAATATAAGTAACGGTCATTCCATATGTATAACTAATTTCAATAAGTTGATCATTGCAATAATCAATAAGCTGATTATATTCAATTACAAATTTAATAATTTGATCCAAAAAGTCAACATATACTTTTTCAAAACCTTTATTATTAGTACAATGCTTATTATAATAATCATATAATACATTAAAACGCTCAATTCCAACCACACTAAGTAACTCATATACATTCAACAATTCCACATTTTTTCTCCTAATATTATCATTTCTAAAAATATCAGTTGCCAACTTTTCTTTGCTTATTTTATTTAATATATATTCAACAGTCAAATTGTCATGATTTAATAAATTACGCACATTATGTCTACATTCAAATAAATTAATGTTAGTAATATGATTAATTAGTCTATGAAGCGCACTAACAAGATTAATAAAGATCTTAATAACTGTTAATTCTTCGTTACCTGGATGATGCTTAACATCATCAATATAGTTATTTAATAGTCCAATAAACTTTTTAACATCACTATTCAATTCAACACATTTTTCAAAGCGTTCAACACATTTAACATTAATATTAACAACACTTTTATCCATATTATTCAAATATGCTGTAATAAACCGAAATTGAGTATGTGGTAATAAACCCCCACACAATACATCGCCTGGATTTCGTGTAACAGCAACATTACTATTTTTCATATACTCATAATAATGAGGATTATGAATACTAACATTTACTACCATTTTGCCAGTATTCCAACTAAAAGCCACTTTACATTCAGTACACCACATTTGGTCACATCCCGAAATCTTGAAAATCCGCACCCCACATTTAGGACAACCTTTTGTTTCTTTTTTAATTAATTCGGCACTCTTAATATTATCATCTTTACATACATGTTCGTCTTCTTTGGTATATCCAATAAGTTCAAAACAATCTGGACATGTAAACAATTTACATAATTCACACTTATATTGTGACGACAAATAACCCTTACAATTGTCTCCCGGACAAGGCATAATGAATTTTTTGCGCTCATCTTTTTCCGCGTCTTCGCCATTTCTAATCCGAAAAATGCGCTCTCGCTTAGCATTAACTTTTTTTAACTCTTCATGCATTAATTTACGAACTCGTTCATATTCTTCATTAAGAACTGCCAACTCTTTTTCCTCTTCTTCAATACGCGCAACTCTTTCTACCAATACCATTAATTCGGGAGTTCTACTAATTTCTCTTTCTGCAAGCAACTTTTTGCGATGCGTTTTAAAATCTGAATCCATATAACTTTTATTCAAATTACTAACCAAAAATTGCGAAGTCCACTGATTTTTACAATTCATACAATGGGGGTCATTGGTAGTTCCAAGTAAATAAGTTCTTACACATACTTTACAGGCTTCATAACCACAACCACTTGATTCGCATGTAACTTTATTATGTGTTGATTTATTGTATTTTTCACAACATACTTCGCAGCAAGCCATTTTTAAAGTATTAAAGGTTAAAATATAAAACATTTTAACATAAAAAAAGATTTCAATTTTTATAATAAAACAGTCAAAACAGTCAAAACATTATAGCACCCACTTTTATATTCAAATTTTTAAATACTAATATTGTTTTGTAAATTGCGCGAATCAATAGCAACTCCATTTAGACCCTATATATGGAACTTTGATATTTGCGAGTCCAATTATCAAAGAAATAAAAGATTAAGATTGGATAGAGCAATTGGTAAATATAGAAGAACAAAAAAGCATAGAAAATTTAAAAAATCTAAAAAATCTAAAAAATATAGAAAATCAAGAAAAGTGTAAACTCAATTTTTTTCATATAATATAATTATTATATATATTAGATGTCAGTAAATGAAAAAAACAAATTACCAATTGACGTTCTTTTAAATTGTATTTTAGTAAATGAAAATGTAAGACCCGCGATGCTAGTCCAACCAGCAGATTATAAAGAAGCAACACATGAAGACCCAAAAACGAATGCTATTATAGAAGAAATTAAACACTTTTTTCCAAAGTTAATATTAAGTACAGACTATGATAACTATCAAGGTGTAATCATTTCTAAAAATGACTATAATGGTAACAAAACTATTTCATTAACAGAAATGGGTAAAATATTAGGATATCCTTGTTATGAAGATTTTAGTACTATTGACAATGATAAAATTACTTATATTATAGACATTTTTGTTAACACCAATCAACGCCGTCAAATACAAATAGTTGCAAATAGATGTAAAGATAAAACAAAGTTAAAAAAATTTAATACTTTGGCCGAAAAAGCAAAAATAGCATTTGCTAAAAAACAATACAAAGAAATATTAAATGGACTTGAAGTAGAAGATGTTTATGTAAACAGTTTTCCAAATATACCTACACAAATAATAATAAATAAATTATTAAGTAATGAAAAATTAGAACAAAATGAACTAAATAAAATACAAAATATTTTATATAATTTAGGATTTAGTATGGAATTAGAATATTATTTTTCAAATAATTTTCAATATAATAATCCAATTCATAAAGGTATTTTATTAGAGTTATTATTAAAAGAC
>Ga0209355_1001671_pt1 | contig 12514 bp, 12 predicted proteins | sample LauGreSBDMM110SN_3_FD_187563 | JGI IMG/M metagenome (GOLD analysis project Ga0209355, IMG submission 187563) | Freshwater lake microbial communities from Lake Michigan, USA - Sp13.BD.MM110.SN (SPAdes) (version 2) | ecosystem: Environmental > Aquatic > Freshwater > Lake | place: Lake Michigan...
AAACCGAATTCCTTGGCGAGGCGCACGGTGGTTTGGCCCGCATGCAGCGTGTAATCACGCGCGCGCAGCATGTCCACCAGCTGACCGGTATAGTCGGCCGCGAGGGTGTCTTGCACCTCGGCCTTCAGGCCGAAGCCTTTGCGTACGTACGTCAGGTCTGACATATCGGGAATCTAGCGGATTTCGGGCGCGCCGGCCCGGGCCTCGTCCACCGTCATCACAAACGGCGCCAGCAATTCGCGGGTGCTCCGTGGTAACGGGCGCTTCGTAAACCCCGCCACCGTCACGCACACAACCACCATGGTCGCGGCCGCGACCAGGGTGTGGCGGGTGGCGTCACGGACGTCCACCTGCAGCGTGAGCGACGTCTCCCCCATCCGCGACACATACGTGACGAGCGCCAGTTCGTCGTCGAGGCGGGCCGGTGTGAAGTAGTCGATTTCGAGGCGGCGCCGCGGCATCCAGAGGCGCGGATCGTCGAACAGCTCGGCATAGGGCAAGCCCGCCGCCCGCAAGAGCTCCTGCTCCGCGATCTCGATGAGGCGCGTGAAAGCGCTGAAGCGCATGATCGACACGAGATCCACATCCGCCCAGCGGACGCGCTCATGCGTAACAAAGGGACGCGGTGCCGTCATGAGATCCGAAGCAAAACGGTGACAACCGGTGGGGAGATTCCCTACAGCCGAAAGGCGCTCGGGCGTACATCGTCTTGCAATGTACAAGACCATGCTCGTACCGTTTGACGGCTCCGCGCTGAGCGGTCGCGCCACCCCCGTCGCCAGAGGCTTCGCCAAAGCCGCTGGACTCAAGCCAATGGCACCGGGAAGCGTGATCGACGAAGTGATTCGCCACACGCACACCCCGGTGCTGGTTTACCGACCGTCCTGAACGTCAACGACCTCGGCCGGCGCGAAGAACGCTGGCGCCAACCACGGCGCCAAAGCGTAGGCGACCATCGGCTCGTAGGCCCCCTGCCGGTCGATCAGCCCGGCCGTGAGGATACCGACGGCACCGCGGCCATGCTTCGTCCCCACCACGTTGGCAATCGCGTCCATCGCGTGACCCAGCTCCTCGCCGGCACGGATACGCGCCGCGACGAGCTCCGGAAGCGGCATCGACAGCGAACCGCCCATGCCCTCCCGGCCATTGTGATCGACCACGACGGCCCACGCGCAACTGCGCATCCGGCCGTCGTCGAGCACCACGACGCCGCCCTCGAGGCCCACCGCCAGCTCAGCGCCGGTCACCCTGAGCGCGGCGATGGCACGATTCCGAGCCCCGCGCTGTGTTTGCTCATCGCCCACCGGCTGCTCGGGCACGCCGCTCTCGACCTCGACACCCTCGAGGTGCAGGGAGGGCTGGACGCGCTCGAGGACGGCGCGCACGGCGGCGAGTTTCACGGGATTGCGCGAACCGACAGCAACGCGCGCGAACGGAAAGCTCATAGTCAATCGAATCGCTGTGAAAAAAAGCCGAGGTCGAGGCGAGGTGCTTGCTCGCAGCCACGTAGCCAAGTAACCTAGCTCTTCTGACGCACGATATGCCCGTCCACCTCTCCGGCACGAGACGGTCCGACTCGCGCGATCGCCTACCCACACCCGTGCCCTCTCGCACGAGACTCTGGCTCGACTTCGTCAACACCGACGCCGCCGCGCAATCGCCCGGGGGCGACTTGTTGCGCGACTTCGACGCGCTCTTGTCCTGGTTTCAAGAGCACGGAGCGGTCGACGACGAGCGCGCCGCCGGCATTCGCCGACGCGTGGTGCTGCAGCCGGCGGCCGCCGCGGCCACGCTGGTCGATGCCCGACGGGTGCGCGCCGCGCTTCGCGTGCTGGCCGAAAAGGGGCATGGCACCGAGCGGGTGCGCGACGATGCCGTGCTGGAAATCAATCGCGTGCTTGGCCGGAGCGCGGGCACGCGTCGCCTCGATCCGCGCGAAGAGGGTGGGTACACACGGACGTTTGTGCCCACGGGCGATGCGTTCGCCGGTCTGATGATTCCGATCGTCGAGTCGGCGGCCGACTCACTCGTGGCGGTGGAGCTGGTGCGCGTGCGCCGCTGTGCCGATCCGCGATGCCATCGCGTGTTTCTCGACGCCACCAAGAACGGACTGCGACGCTGGTGCGATATGGGCACCTGTGGCAATCGCGCCAAAGCCGCCCGTCATCGGGCCCGCACGGTGCCGCGTCAGTGAGCTAAACCCCTCCGTCGGCGCCTTTACGCGCCGACGACGGCCGTCACGCTGGGCGTCACCACGGCGCGCACGACCGACTCCTTCAGATAGCCCATTTCAACGGCGTAGTTGGCCAGCTTCCGCTGCAGCAGGCGACGTCCCCGGAACAAGCGCGACTTCACCGTGCCTTCGGGTACGCCGAGCGCCGTGGCAATCTCGGCGTAGCGAAGGCCTTGCAGATCGCTCAACACGACGGCCGCGCGATACTCCTCGGGCAGCGTCCGGATCGCGCGCGTGATCTCGTCATCCAGGAACGAGTCGTAAAAGCGACCTTCGGGATCCGCCTCGCCGACCGCCTCGAACAGCGCCCAGCCCTCGGTGTCTTCCGGCTGCTGCACTTCGCGCGCGTCGATCCGCCGCTTCCGGCTCACGAACACGTGATACAGAATCGTGAACAGCCACGCGCGAATGTTCGTCCCGAGATGGTACTGCTCCCACCGCTCGATCGCACGCAGCAGGGTGTCCGACACCAGATCCTCGGCGTCGTCGCGTGAGCGCGCCAGCTTCAGTGCGAACGAGTACAGCGCATCGAGATGCACCAGCGCTTCGCGCTCGAACTGCGCACGACGGGCCACGCGATCACCGCTCCGATCGACCGCGTCACTCGGAACGGTTGCCAGCGACACGACCTCGTTGTCCATGCTCACCATCATCCTGCCCTCAGATAGGTCTGCGCCGTGCGCAGCAGTCGCCGTCATACTGCCACCGAAGAAACCGACAGGTTTCTCGCGATGCCGTGCGGTAGGGATCCTGCGTCCTCGACATTACGGTGCAGCTGCATCGCGGCACTGTCGCGCACATGCATCGCGATGAACCGCTTTAGATCGGCGGCAATGCCTTCGAGCACCGAGAGGTCGCGCTTGACGCGCGTCATCAGCACGGCGCCTTCCAGCGCGGCGATGATGAAGCGGGACAACCGGACGGCGTCGACGTCGTCATGCAGCTGCGGACGGGCTTCCCACAGCAACGATCGGATCTGGCTGGCCCAGCGTTCAAACACGGCTTCGATCCGAACCCGGAACCCTTCGTGGGCATCGGCCAGCTCGGCCGCCAGATTGCCGAACGGCGAGCCACGGCGGCCACCGCTCTCGGACTGCAGGGCCACCACCGCGTCAATGAACAGGTTCAGCCGCTCAAGTGGGTCGATCATTGGCTCGCGGAGAATAGCGAGACCGCGCTCGGCGAATCGCTCGAACTGCCGATTGAGCACTTCGTAGCCGAGCTCTTCTTTCGACTTGAAGTAGTGATAAAAGTGGCTTTTGCCACTCAGTTTGGCGCCTTTGATGACGTCGTCCACCGAAGTCGAGGTGAACCCTCGCTCGGAGATCAACGTCGCGGCAGCGTCCAGGATTTGTGTTCGGCGGTCTGACATGATGCCGTAAAATTAGGACCGTACGGTCCAATACACAAGCCTCGCCATTAGAGTAGTCTTAAATACCTACTTGACAAAGACTTACAGAACTTGCGAATTCATCCCATGAGCGAATCCGATCGCAAAAATCCCGAGAAATTCGGACCGGCTAGTCCGAGTGCGGGGCAAGCCGAGCCCGCGTCAATCCACAGTGAGGTGACGCGCACCTATCTCGAGATATCGTCCCTCACGCAGCTGGTGCCAGGGCAGCCGCCCAGCGTGTCGGCAACGCTCCAGCGGATCGACCCCTGCACGGTCGACACCTGGCGGGCGCTGTATCGGCAAATCGGCGCGCCATGGCATTGGCACGACCGCGATGCATGGGACCAAAGGTCTATGGCCGCTCATCTTGAGCGCCCCGAAGTCCGAGTCTATCGTGTAGAAGCGGAGTTCGGTCAAGCATGGACCGACGACGTCGGCTTTCTCGAGCTGGAACGACACAGCGATGGGTCGATCGAGATCGCGTACATCGGCCTGGATCAACGAGTCCTCGGGCAACGTCTCGGCGGGTGGCTCGTTTCGAAAGCCGTGCAGACGGCCTTTGCGTGGGGTGCCGTGCGGGTGTGGCTGCATACCTGTTCGCTTGACGCTCCGGCGGCATTACCGAACTATCTCGCGCGTGGGTTTTCAGTGACGCGCGTCGAGACGTACCACCGAACGGTGTCGTCGAACTAGTAGGCCACGACGAGGTCGCCACACTCCAAGGCGAACGACGCGGCTGGCGCCTCAGGACTCCTACCATTCGCGTACGCACATCGCTCACGATGACCGTGACAACAGTGTTGGAGTGCACATGATGCACCCGCACCTGCTGCGCGAGCTCCGACGACATGGGATCGACGGGGTGCCGGAGACGATGCAGCCGATCTTCCAGTCGGTCAGTGCGCTACTCGACGAGGTTGACCGCGAGCGCGAGCTGAGTGCGGTCGCGAGGCATGAGCTGTCGCGCGAACTCGAGTTGCGCTTCGAGCGCATGCAGCAAAGTGAACAACGGGATCGGTTGCTCTTTGCCGAGAGCCCGATGGCGATGTTCGCCGTGACCCGCGACGACCGCTGCATTATCGCTTGGAACCGCGCCGCCGAGACGACCTTCGGGCACACCGAACAGGACGCGCTCCGTCAACCCCTCGAGAGCCTCAAGCTTTCCGGCAACGAGGCTTGCTGGCTCTCGCTGATGCTCGCCCCGAACGTCCCGCTCCCCGGGGCGGGCGGACCGATCGAGGCGATGATGCAGACGCGCGACGGACGCCTGCTCAAAGGCGAGATCATGTTCCACGCGGTCGTGCTGCAGGAGCAGGAAGCGGTAATCGTGCATGTGCGCGATGTCACGGTGGAGCACGTATCGATCCGTGCCCGTGCCGAAAGCGAGGCCCATTTTCGGGCGTTCTTCGACTACGCCGGCATCGCGATTCACGTGCTGTCGTTCGACGGCGTCATTCTCGAGGCCAACCCGGCCTCACAAGAACTCCTTGGCTTCTCGCCGGCGGAAGTCGTTGGCCGAGCGGTAGAGTCACTCTCGCCCGACGAAGACGTGGACGCCGGCCGCCAACTCGACCGCGAGCTCCGTGCCGGCCAACGCGACTCCGCCACCATCGAGCGCCGCTTCTTCCACAAGGAGGGGCACATCGTGTGGGGACAGCTCACCGTCTCCCGCGTCATCCTCGGCGGGGAAACGCGCATGATCGGCATGATTCAGGACATCACGGAGCGGAAGCACATGGAGGGCCAGCTGCTCAAGCAGGCGTTCCAGGACGATCTCACCGGTCTGGCCAATCGCGTGCTCTTCCGGGACCGCCTCCATCACGCCCTCGTCCGACGAAACCGCGGCGACAGTCGCGTGGCCGTGCTCCTGCTCGACCTTGACGGATTCAAGCGTGTGAACGACTCGCTTGGCCATGCCGCCGGCGACGAACTGCTGCAAACCGTGGGACGTCGCATCACCAGCGCCGTGCGGACCGGTGAAACCGTTGCGCGGATTGGCGGCGACAAATTCTGCGTCGTCATCGAATCGATCGAAATGGGCGAGGATCCCGATGTGCTCGCTGAGCGGCTGCTCACGTTGCTGCACATGCCCATGCGCATCAGTGGACGGGAAGTGGTCGTCGGCGTCAGCATCGGCATCGCCATTGCCGACCCCGACGACGACGAGGAAGCCGTGCTGCGGAATGCCGACACCGCGATGTACGTCGCGAAGTCATCCGGCAAGGCCTGCGTGCGCCGATTCGATCCCTCGATGCACCGCGACGCCATGGAGTGGCTCGAACTCGAGTCCGACCTGCGCATGGGCGTGGAGCACCACGAGCTCTTCCTCGAGTTCCAGCCGCTCATGCGCATCGATAACGGTTGCGTGAAAGGCTTTGAAGCCTTGATCCGCTGGCAGCACCCCAAGCGCGGCCATGTCGTACCCGATGTGTTCATGCCAATGGCCGAAGAGACGGGCTTGATCGTGCCGATCGGACGATGGGTGCTGATGGAAGCCTGCATGCAGGCGGCACGGTGGACGCACTACGCGCCCGAACCGCCATCGATCAGCGTAAACGTGGCCGCCAAGCAGCTCGATAGCGACACGCTGATCGAGGACGTCCACGCCGCGCTCCAGGCCTCCGGGCTGGACCCACGTCGCCTGATTCTCGAGATCACCGAAAGCGACGTAATGCGCACGCCGGAACTCGCGTTGGCGAAACTGACGGCGCTCAAGTCGCTTGGCGTCAAGCTGGCGATCGACGACTTCGGCATCGGCTACTCGTCGCTGAGCCACCTGAATTACTTCCCGGTGGACGAACTGAAGATCGATCGGTCCTTCGTGTCCCGCATCGCCGAAGGCGAACGCGCGGCCACCTTTGTCCGGACGATCATCGTGCTCGCCAAGTCCATGAACATCGAGGTCGTCGCTGAAGGCATTGAAGAGCCGTTTCAGCATCAGTTCCTGCATTCGGTCGGCTGCGATTTCGGGCAGGGCTACCTGTACAGCCGCTCGCTGCCCGCGAACGCGGTCGAGGACTTCGTGAAGTATTCCACGCCGCTGCTGCCACACCTGTCGCTGTCGCGCGACGAGTTCGCGTAAGGCCAACCGTCAGCGTCGACGTCGCCCCTTCCCGGGGTGACGGTGGCCGCCCGGGCCACGTGATCCACCACTGCGGTCGCCGCCACGTCCGCGATCGGCACCCTTTCGGGACGGCCCCGCCCGATCGCCGCCGTGCTGCGTCTCCTTAGCGTCGGCGCTGCGCGCGCGCTCGTCGTCCGTGAAGGGCAGGTCGAGCTTGTGCTGCAGATCGTCGAGTGTATCGGCCCGTACCGATCCGCGCTGTCCGCGCGGAACGACGAAGCGCACCGGGCGGTCGAGCGAGGGCACCTCCTCCTGTACCATCGTGCGCGCCAGCTTCTCCGGCACCCGCAGCCGCACCACCGGCACCAGACGCCCGTCGTGCTCCTCCACGTCGTAGTCCATCGGCACCGTGCGATCGCGAATCTCAACTGCGCCCGGCATCGCGCGCGCCTCGGCCACCTGTTCGTGGCTGGCGAAATCCCGTCGATCGAGCAGCATCGGGCTGTTCCGGATCGTCTCCCAGTTCGTGGCCGCCCCCATCTGCGCTTCGTACCACGCCGTAAGCTCCGCCTGCCCGAGACGCGGCGTGCGCCCGCCCAAGCGACGCCACACTTCGCGGATCTCTTCGACGACGGGCTGATTGCGCCGCACCGACGCGTGCCGCAAGGCATTGCGCGCCGCCGCGTCGGCCAGCAGATGCCGCGCCGCCGGTGCGTGCTCCGGCGGAAATTCGTCGAGACCTTCGCTCTCGCGAGCGAGCTCGAACCCAAAGTACGTGAGCCGTCGACGCAACAGGACCGGCGACTGCTTCCGCTCAGAATCGAAGGCCAACTCCGGCGGATGACGCTGCGCGTACTGTTTGATCACGTCGATCGACAGCTGCGTGCCTTCGATGCTCGCGCGCGGGACGCCGAACCGATCGGCGAAGTAGCGCAACGATCCCGCCACCGCGCCCCAACTGCCGCACACGCTGGTTTTCGAGACACGCGCTTCGTGACCCTCGGGCGTCTGCTCCTCGATCACGAGATCGAACGGCATGAAGCGGGCCAGTAGATCACAGAAGCGCTTGTGCAGCTCAGGGCGCGCCAGCGGGAGCGTGATCGGCAACGGCACGCCCACCGAGCGGTACACGCTGGCCATCGCGAGCGCCGCATCTTCGAGAGACTTTACCAGCACCCCGCGCTGCTCCGCCCAGTGCGCGATACGCTCGGCGTCGAACATATGCCGCGACAGCCCATACACCTCCCCGATGTAGCCGGCGGCACGGAAGCCATCGGCGTACACGTTGTACGCGGTGAGATGATCGCTGCCGCGCACCACTAACCCTTCCAGGTCACGCCCTTCGCGCGTCATCCGATGCAGCGAATCGATCCCGCTCATGACCGCCAGCATCGGCAGCAGTTCGTCATCGCCGTTCACGATGAGCTCACCCCATGCCCGCTCCACCGGCAACGCTTCCACGGCCTTACCGTACGTGGTCAGTCGGCCATGCTCGATAAGGCCACGCGATTCGAGATGCGCGATCGCCTTGCGATACGCCACGCGGTCGAGGGGCACCGGCAGATCGAGCGCATCCGCCTGCACGCCCAGATCAGCGCAGGTGAGCGCGACGCGCTCGGATTCGCCTGCCAACTGAAAGTCGGGCGCCGTGGGTTTCAGTGACTCGAAGCGAATGTCACGATCGCTGAGAATGAACACACGGCCATGCTCGACGCGGCCGTGCACGCGCCCCGCCATCTGCAGAATCTCGTTCGAGCCCAGATGCACGCGTGTGAGCACGTTGCGTCCGCGGTCGATCACGTTGGTGAAGCGCGTATCGTCGATGATGACGGTGTCGAGCCCCGGCACATTCAACGCACTCTGCCCGGCCGCCGTCATTGCGAGAAAGAACGGCTTCGGCACCACGCCCTCGAGGAAGGGACGAATCACGCGAATCGGCTCGCCGCCATGATAGTGCGCGGCCGTGATACGCGGATAGCGCAGCCGTACCCACTCCGCCGCTTCTTCAACCGACGCGCGCGTGGGCAGGAAAATCGCAACCCCGCGCTCCGAGCGTGATACTTTCTGCAGGAACTTGTCGTCGAGAAAATTCAGCGGCTGCTTGCGCTCGACTTCGACCTTCGCGGCCTTGGTCGCATCGAACGCCGACACCTGCAGCACATCGGCGCTGTCGAGATAGCGCGCATAGAACGTGGGATCGACCGTGGCCGACAACCAGATGAAGCGACAGCCCACGCGCTTGCCGAGCGCGAGACACAGTTCGAGCTCCGCGCTCGTCTGGTGGATCTCATCGACGACCAGCGTGTCCGACGGCTGAATATCGCCGTCCTGAAACCAGCGTCGGGCGATGCCGGTCGTGATGACCACGACGTTCCACGACGGCGTCTCCGGCGTCGCTTCACGCTCCCGGTTCACGACACCAGCCTTCAGCTCGGTCGTCCCGAGAATCGTTTCGGCGATGGGACGAATGGCCAGGGTCTTGCCGGTACCCGTGCCCGCCACGATGCCGAAGCCCTGTCCACTCGACGCGAGGCGTCGCAGATCGTCGCCGCGCGTGCGTTCGAGGAACGTGTCGAGGTGCAGGCCGACCGCAAGTTCGATCGTCTCGCACGCCGCGCGCGTCGGCGCGATGACGATGACGCGCCCAGTGGGCGGTTTGGCCGCAACAAAGGCGTCGCGGTCGGGGGGGAGGTAACGATCACGTGGAGTGCGCACCCACGAAATCTACTGCGCCTACGGGCATCGTTGGATCATTCGGGTCCGTCGACGGAGCATTCCGGAATGCCCCCCGGTCCGCTGCACCTGGCCCCAGCGGTTACACCGCTCCGCCCGGATACGACAAAGCGGGCGGAATCAGCGGGGCGCCCTTCTTGTCCGTTGGCTTGGCGAAGCCCTTGATCGGCACGTCTGGCTTCTTCCCCTTCGCCGGGTCGTCACCGTAGATCACACGGCCGTTGGCGGGCTTGTTACGCACCGCGCTGGCGCAATCGGTTGGGGCCGGCTGCTGCGCGGCCGGTACCCCGTCCACCCACACGCGGCACATACCGGCGGGCGGACGATAGTCCTTCGGAATGTCGTTCTTCTCGTTCTTCTCGTTCTTCTCGCTTCGACCCTGCGCGTAGGCGCGCCCCGCACTGAGCGAAAGGCTCAGCACGGCTGTCGTCGCAAGGATTCGCCACTTCATCGGGAACATGCCTTTCTCCTGCAGAACGTCGCGCGCCGTCCACCACGGAGAGCATACGGACGTCCCGAACGCTTTCGAGGGCAGAGTCCATGCCAAGACGGACCCGTCCGTCGGCTGGCACACTGCTGCGGTGTAAGTATCGGCACCACGGTACCCTACGGACAGGGGGAGGGTTCACTGGGTCACAGACCGCGTCTGTCACAAAGGACACAGGCTGTCGAAATAACAGATTGGATACGGGGTCGTGTACGCCCTACCCCGTCCCCCCGTCCCCGGACTTCGCCGTTAATCCCCGAACGAGATCCCCATCATCCGCGCGGCTTGGACCACGTCGTGCGCGGGGTCGACGCGCTTCGTTTCCTTGAGCACCTCGTCGATGGGAATGGTGACGAGGTGCGGCGACTGCAACGCCACCATGTGTCCCCAGCGCTTGTCGGCCACGGCCTGCACGGCCGCCGCACCGAAGCGCGTGGCCAGCAGCCGGTCATAGCCCGTGGGTGATCCGCCGCGCTGCAGGTGTCCCAGCACCATGAAGCGGGTTTCCTTGCCGGTGATGCGCTGAATGTCGTCGCCCATCCGTTCGGCGATACCGCCCAAACGGCGATCCTGTCCGGGCAACGACTCGCCGATGATCGACTCCATCCCGCCCTTGGGCTTCGATCCTTCGGCCACCACCACGATACTGAAGCGACGGCCGGCCGCATCGCGATCCATGATCTTCTCACAGACCTTCTGCATCTCCCATTCGATTTCGGGAATCAGAATGACGTCGGCCGTACCCGCGACACCGGCATGCAACGCAATGAAGCCGGCATCGCGCCCCATGACTTCCAGCACCATCACGCGATCGTGCGACTCGGCCGTCGTGTGCAGTTTGTCGATCGCTTCCATGGCCGTGTTGACGGCGGTGTCGAAGCCGAACGTGGTCACGGTGCCAGGGACGTCATTGTCGATCGTCTTGGGGACACTGATCACACGCATGCCTTTGGCAGCCAGTTGCGACGCAATCTTTAGCGAGCCGTCGCCGCCGATCGAGATGATCGCTTCGATGCCGAGATTGCGGGCATTTTCCACGAGCTCGTCAGAGCGATCGACATTCTTCCACGTGCCATCGGGCTGGAGCATGGGATACGCGAACGGGCTGCCACGATTGGTCGTCTTGATGATCGTGCCGCCTTGACTGGCGATGCCCCTGACGCTGTCCTCGGTGAGTTGGACGATTTCGTCCTCGCCAAGGAGCCCGGCGTAGCCGCGCTTGATCCCAAGCACGTCCCAGCCGCGGGTACGGGCGCAGAGCACCGCCGCCCGAATGACGGCGTTGAGTCCCGGGGCGTCGCCGCCGCCGGTGGAAATCGCAATCCGCATAACAGAAGAGATGGATCGAGTGGTTAGGAGTGGTGGCGGTAATCTATCGCGTCGTCACGCCTTCATGGCATAGGGAACGCCACGGCGCCAACTGGACGGCGTGGCACGGATGATGACGGCGGAGTTCGGATGACACCGTTCAGCGACCTCGGACTGATCGTGTGATCCAACGCGGCGAGCGACGCGATCTCTCCCGATAGAGTCACCACGCCCCCTCCACGACACCCTCCGCCCCCGTCCTCGATGCCACGTTCGCACCGTACCACGCCCTTGCGCGGTCGCCGACGTGGCGCGACCCTGATCGAACAGCTGTGGCTGCTCGTGCTGATGGGCGCACTGGCCGCGCTGACGATGACGTCCGGCAGCGCGTTGTTTGCCGCGCTCGATGTCGCGATGGCGGCCCAGGAAACCGTCGACCTGCTCGCACTCGCGCGCGATCATGCGATCGCGACCGGTGACCGCACGGCCGTCCGCTTTGATGTGGCAGGCACCCGCGTCGTGGTGCATGTGGGCCCTGACACGATTGCCGTCGGCGATTTCCACGGCAGCGGACTCACGCTCGCGGCCACGCGCGATTCGCTCAGCTACGCACCGTCGGGACTTGGCGTGGGTGCGGCCAATCTGCGGCTCACCCTCACAAGAAGCGCCCGAGCCGACACCATTACGGTGTCGCGTCTCGGGCGCGTGCAACGCCGATAGCATCGACGAGCAGCTCGACGCTCAGGTGCCGAAGTCGAACCCCGGCACGCTGACGCGCGGAATTTCCTGTCCGATGGTGCGCTCGATCGTGCGCACCATCCCGATGTCTTCGGCCGCCATGAACGTATACGCGTCGCCCGTGCTGGCGGCTCGACCCGTGCGGCCGATCCGGTGCACGTAGTCTTCCGGCTGTTGCGGCACGTCGTAGTTGATCACGTGCGTAATACCGGAGATATCGAGACCGCGCTGCGCAATGTCCGTCGCCACCAGCACCCGCAGCTTGCCAGACTTGAAGTCCTCGAGCGCCGCCATGCGCTCGCGCTGCGACTTGTCGGCGTGCATAGCACCCGCCTTCACGCCGGCCTTCTCAAGATCCTGCACCACGCGATCGGCGCCGCTCTTGGTCCGCGTGAACACGAGCACCGAATCATGAGCCTTCTTCGTGAGCAAATGCACGAGCAGGTCATTCTTGAGGTGACGCGGCACCGGGTACACCGCGTGCGTCACCGTGGTCGCCGCCGACGAGCGCCGACCGACCTGCACCACGACGGGCTTGCGCAGATACTTGCGCGCGAG
>Ga0209355_1001673_pt1 | contig 12510 bp, 10 predicted proteins | sample LauGreSBDMM110SN_3_FD_187563 | JGI IMG/M metagenome (GOLD analysis project Ga0209355, IMG submission 187563) | Freshwater lake microbial communities from Lake Michigan, USA - Sp13.BD.MM110.SN (SPAdes) (version 2) | ecosystem: Environmental > Aquatic > Freshwater > Lake | place: Lake Michigan...
ATTCATAGTATCTTATTTTAAGATTAATACATATTGTTGTCTTTTAATTCAGATCGAATTATAAAAAGTCCTAGAATTTGTAAAGAAATAGTAAAGTTTGAAACAACTGTTCAAGCCTCATTCTCTACAGATCGTTTCATAAAAAACTTATTCAACAGCAACAGGAGTAGGTGTAATGGGTACAACCATCGTATCAAGAGCTTTGATATCAGCCTTTTTCAAGGCAGTGAGTCTATTGGTGAACTTAGAACAAATGTTCTTCTTCTTTCCATCTGGAGAAGTAACGCAGTAATTATTTAATTTTGCTTCACGTATAACACGATAGTAAAAGTCACGATGAGTCGACTTACGAGTAGTTTCTTTAATACAGATGACATGGGAAATTGTAGTCACATCAACTGTATTGTTAGAATAAGACCATGACGTAAATATTTTCGAAGCGGCATTACGGGGACATAGGATAATACGCTCTTTATCATCGTACTCGACAATCATCTTCCTAGAACTTTGAGTAGCAGAATGTTCTTTGGTAAGAGGAACCGTGTCTACAGAGACGAGCTTGAATGTACGATAGGCATATCCTTTGTTGTCAATGTTATAGTTGAGTCTTAAAGAAGATGTTGTAGAATCTGCTAAAGTGCCTGGCTCAGTTGTAAGTTCAGAAGTAGGTTCAACAGGTATGGATTCGCCCTTTTTGCTCTTCGTTGTCTTCTTCTCACCTATAGTAGCCTTTACTTTCTTCACTTTCTTCACTGCAACAGCCGTAGTAGCCTCCTTTTTAGGTACAGCCTTCTTCACTTTGACAGAAGCGACACCAGGAGTAGTATCGACATCAGTTACATTTTTCTTAGCTCTTGGTTTACTTGCCTTTTTTGCATCAGTAGTAGAAGCTTCTCCTGGTGCACTTACTTTCTTCGGAATAGCGACTTTTTTCTTCAAAGGTTCTACAACGGAATTTTCGGAAAGTGTGATAGTATCAATTTGAGATGACATTTTACTTTGAGATTTCTATTAGATAAATGATGCAAAAAAAGAAAGGGGTAGAATGCTATTTTATACAATAATGTAGATGAAAATAGATAGGTCGTTTTGAACGAACGTATACCGTAAAGACCGAGAATTTTGAACATCATATATCGTTTCATGTACGTGTTTTTATGATTTTGTGTGTTTGAAAAAAAGAAACGAAAAAGATATAAGTATAGTACTACTATCTAATTCAGTACTTATAGCTAATAGAAAAAATTGGGATACAATGACTTCCACAGTAGAAGAGTTACCTTGGGTAGAAAAGTATCGTCCTAGTCATATCAGTGATATACTAGATCAAAGTACTGTAACAAGTTTATTTGAAAGTAGTATTCGCAGTAAACAAAGTATGCACTTACTTCTTTATGGCCCTCCTGGAACTGGTAAAACTTCTACTATTTTAGCTTTCTGTCGAAAGTTATACTCTGGTAAAAAGTGGGATGACTATGTTCTTGAAATTAATGCATCTTATGAAAGAGGTCTTCAGGAAATACACGATCGTGTGAAAGACTTTTGCAAGAAAGCAATCACACCTTTCTCCAACAACGATTTGTCTCTATACGTCAATTATAAATTTGTGATACTAGATGAAGCAGATAGCCTCTCAGGTGATTCGCAGACTTCACTGCGTCGGATGATCGAACTTTACTCTGCTACGACCAGGTTTTGTTTCCTGTGTAACTATGTAAACCGCATAAACACATCGATTGTGTCTAGATGTTTTTTATGCCACTTTCATCCCATAGGACAAGAGACATCTGTGAGTCAGATGAAAAAGATATGTGTGTGTGAAAATGTGAGATATGAAGACACAACACTTTATAACATATATAATTTCCATCGTGGAGATTTACGAAGCTGTATATCTACTTTACAGGCAATGTTTTATCTTTTCAAAGAAGTCAACGAAGTTTTTTTTTCTGATTTCGTACTACAATTGAACATGAATGAGTTGAGTAGAATTGTTCAAAATGTAAACACTTATCCAGACCATCCAATGATATTACAAGAGTATGCACTTTCCTTATGGGAATCTGGAATTTCACCTCGAACACTCTTGAGAGGAATGGTCTCTTGGCTTCTTGACAATGGAACAGATAGTCAAAATTATCGATTCGCTGAAACAGTTAGTGGTCTAGAAAGGCAGAGTACTGTAGTAAAAAGTGGGGAAGTAATGATGCTGCACTGCCTTCTCACGTTTACTCGCATCTACCAAATATCAAACTAACGATATAGAACCTTTGGGTATTGGCTTCTGCCAGTCTGAAGCTTTTTCATTATCATTGTTTGAGAATTTGATGGTAATAGAAGAAGAAGAACTTTTCAATTCTTTTTTACTCACGTAAAAATATTTGAAGCAAAAAATTTGAAGAGATGTTGTTTTTAATAACTTGTAAAATAATTTATAAGTACCATCTTGACGAAGAACAAACACTTCAGTAATATATTTTTCACTATCAGCTGCTACTTTTAATTTAAATAGATTACTTCCATATTCAGACCACTGTTTTTCAGAACTTTTAGTCACAGTCAATTCTACGTGTCCTTTCTGTGAACCAGTCTCTTTTATCCTTCTCGCTACAGTTTCAATATATCGTGAGAAGACGCTAATATCAATATTGATATTCAATGTCTTCTGTATCTTCAACAACTCAGATTTCCAGTCAACAATAGGTGTTGAAACCACCGATATTCGTGATTCGTTACTTCCTCCTATTACATTTGTTCGACGACATCGACTTTTCAACTTCTCTTTCCTTATTTTACTTTTAGTTCTTTTCCTTCTTCTATTTGACCCTTTTATAGATGATGATAATGATGTCTCAATAGTTTGGAGATGTGGTGTACTCGTCGTCGTTTCTGCAGAGGGGTCGACTGAGATTTGTAGTGATGCACATATAAATGATCTTGCAATTTGGTTTCCTTGTTCGACAGCTTGATGAAGTATTGAATTTTTACCAGGTTTACATTTCAATAGGAATTCTTTAAGTAGAGAACTAATACGAGCTTTATCTTCTTCACTTAAAGATTTATGTTGACCATTATTATCTTCATTAGAAGAACATGCTATAAATTCTGTTGTGAATGTTTTTGAACCAAAAGATGAGAAGAATGGTGGAACATGAAATCCAAAAGAGGATGCAATTGTTTGAAATAAATTGAAAAGAAAATTAAATATTTGGATCGACCAATGACCCCCGACTTTAGCATACTTATATAGAATATCATTAATATCCGTTTCTTTTAAATTCGTTGCCCTATTGAAGAAATCTAATTTAAATGGTATACTTTCCTTGTTCTTTTGTAAAAAGAAGTAAATCAGTGCGAGTATAAGCTGAATTTCTTTTGAGTCAACTTCTTTATATTCAATTCTTTTTGAGTCTAAAAATATTATATCTAGAACACTAAATGTGAATGGTTTGAAATACAAATTAAACATTTCCACTTCGTTTTGATTCCAGGTACTGAAAAACGCTCTCAATTTTGTGAGAACAAAAGTAAATAGAGGAATGTTATAGTTCTCCAGAAATAACCTCAATACAGAACCTAGTTTTACTTTGAGGACATTCGTGATAAAGTCAACAATTAGAGTATTATTCACGAAAACATCACTCGTGAGCAATGCAACAATCAAATCAAGTAATCCTTCCCGATCAGAAAAATAAATCTGAAAATTCACGATAATATCTACGATGGCTGTTGTGACCAACGTATGTTGAATACTCGGTTCCAAAGTTGTATCACGAAGATCAGCTATGTATCTTCCTATTATAGTACATTGGAACTGTGTGAAACTACCCATTTCAAGCGAAAGAATGTATTTAATAAAGTCATCTATTGCCTTTTCACTGAACGTTACATTAGATGGAGATGTGACGTCAAGAGTAGCTGAAACTCTCATAAAGGGTGCTTCATTCTCCGGTTGATATGTATGGTCAACAACGTCACGCACCAACATTCACTTAAAATTATCTGTTAAATTTACTTAAAACTTCTTTAAATAGAGTACAACATATTTTATTGCACCTTTTTACATTTCAAATGCCGATTTTCAACAAAAATTTGGCGTTTTACTTTTTGACAACTGCTACTGAAACAACATCCAAATAAAGAAAAAATAACAGATATTGAACATATTGTTGTGACGACACCCGTCTAATAAAAAAACGATATATGAATTTTCAGAGCAGTCATACTTAAATAATATATACTTTTTAGAATTGGAAAAATATAACTGATGAACAAGATGTTGAATTTTCAGAGCGATCTAAAAGGGAGGATTTGCACCTGTAGCAAATGGTAGAGACTCTCTTAGTAGTTCAATAGACTTTGAGCAGAAGTACGCAGTTGATAAACAACATGCAAAAATAAAAATTGAAGCAAGTAATGCACGAAACATGATTTTTTTTGGACTGGAATTTGTTGTAAGTTCTGCTTCCACATTTTTTTGTGTAAAATAGTATATAATTCCTCCTACGATAGCTAAAATACTTGGTACCATCCATAAGTGATAGTTTTCTGTTACTATACCACTGACTACTTGTGATGATGCTTCCATGATAAGAGTTTTTTTGGAAAATAAAAGTTTGAAGAAAAGAGTGATTTTAACTGTAGAGACCGAAAAATTGTTATTTCAAATAACGCATTTTTTCCTACGTCATAAAATTTAATTTTGGTATCAAAAGAAAGAGTAATCAGGTGGTGCGGTTTGTACCGTCTTCAATGAGTTATCATTCGAATTGGGTTCAACAGAAGATTCTTTCAGTCGAGCAATTTCAGCAATGACATCACTTCGAATAGAAGATGAGTTCGTAGAAGTATTACCACCATAGTCAACGTTAACTTGTTCCAGTGAAAGTAAATCAATATCAAGTAGATTGTTTATATTACTTCTATCAGAAGAAGGTACATATGGCGCCGATATATTCGTGGGAATTGTAACAACTGTAAGATTATCGATAGACTCGGTGCTAAAATCGACTGGTGCAATACCTCCATGTTGATCTTGATTAACATCGACTTTACTAAGTACTGGGCCATCGACTATACTAAGTACTGGGCCATCGACTATACTTAGTTTTGGGCCATCGACTATACTCAGTTTTGGGCCATCGACTATACTCAGTTTTGGGCCATCATCCCCACTTTTTCCTCCTGTTGTGGTAATTACTTCTTTGCTCATTTCTTTTACTACTTGTCCACTATCACTTTTGCTACTTTTATTACTTTTACTACTTTTATTACTTTTACTACTTTCTTCACTGGAGGAAGTGGAGGAGGATGATGAGGATGATGAGGATGAAGATGAGGATGATGATGAAACTGAAGAGTCGTCATTATGGTCATCTTTTTCGTCGTCAGCATGATCAGATTTTTTCTTATTATTTTTTTTCTTCTTTTCATCGGGTTTCTTCTCCTTCGATGACCGAATTGACGTACTGTCATCTTCGTCATCTTTTAGATACTGAAGAAGAATGGATTTAACTGGTAGAAGACGACGAATTGTGTTCTCGATAGCTATTTCAATAATTTGATGACAAATCATCATGTTACTCTGAAATTCGATATTTGAGATTCCTTCGTCATATAGCAGTGACGGTTGCTTCCAAAACTCTCGAGCAAGTTCGATATAAATTTCATGAATAAACGTTTCTTCACTGGGTATATTTAAGTTAATTTTCTTGTCAACTTGATGAATACGAACATATGACAAAATTTTAGTGTGACATACAAAAACGGCGGTGATTAAATCGTGAATATAATCACATCTTGATGCGGTGATAATACTTTTTGTTTCTTCGTGGATGAGAGTTTGGTTCCATGTGTGGACTTGACTCAAAAGTTCTTGAAAAGTGATAAAAACTAGTTTCAGTTCGTTTTTTTTCGCACAAATTCTCCTGGCTTCACTAAAAATAGACATCATTCCATCTAAAAGATGTGGGCGTAGAATTTGTATTGTTTGTTTAGTATACTCTTTTTTCGCCTCAACTAAAACATTTATATTGTTACTACAGTCTATGGAATCCATTTTTATACTATATTAACTTTAAAAAATATTAATTATTGTTATAGAGGGCTATATTAGTCTTTCTAACGATACACAAAACTCTGTTCTATTTATTATGTAGAGAGATTTTGCGTCGTGATATTTTTACGCATTTCTAATTAACCTTGTCTGCACGATTCACAACTTGTCGGTTGAGATGCGTATACTTGTTGGGTGTATTCAAACGTCTCTGTATCGGGTATACATGTGGCTTTTACTCTATTTGATTTCATAACATCCGTGGCATTAGAAATAAGAAATTGTCGATATGAATAACTACTGGGAGCATTTAGTTTCTGTTGTAATTCGAACTCTACCATTGCACTAGAGCGATAGTCGGTAAAATATCTTCCGTCATTCATTCGAGCTGGACACTCTTTATACTTATTATTACAGGCATTTGGTACGATATTGGACATGTTTTTTTCTTTTTCAAAAAAAATCTATACTTGACTGACTGTTTATATTAACTATGTAAGAAGGAAAAAAAACTATCACTTTCGAATTAGTATATATTTCACCGGGAGAAAAAAGACAACTACTTCTTCTATGACGTCGTTGAAACATTCTGAATTTCCAAGGTAATTTCAGTTTGTTGTTGTCCTGGATATGAAAAGTGGGTATTCAGCAGTTTTCCGAGAGAAAAGAAAGCCACTGTGTCATCCGTATTCACATCAAATAATTTGGAAAGATTTTCATCCACACGAAAGTTCCCAGATTTCGCTTTCAATCCATTTTCTCGAATGTAATCGTGAATATATTTTGTAACTTCTGATCTACACTTCTTGGAATTTTCATCTGTATGCAAAAATCTACAAAGTTCAGACGAGATACTAAATTCCTTCAAAAGACCATTATTCATTTTTCTCTCAGGACTACTTGAACTCACTTTTACTTTATGACTCCTTTTCACATGTGCATTGGTTTTGACTTCTTTTGCAAGAGCCTTAATTTTATCCTTTAAGATTGTAGCTTGCGATTGCATATCCTTCTTCAGCAGCTCTAGTTTACTTACAGTATTATTAGTTAAAAACTCGAGGATCGGACTCAGTTCAGTAGCACTATCTGCTACCTTCATGTTTTTTTTACTTGTATCTCTTTTCATTTGCACAGTGAGAGTTTTATAATCTTTTATTATGTCCATAAGAAGCCGTTTTTGGACTTTTAGTGTATCATCTATATGAGAGATCGTATCATCTCTTAGTTTCAAAATTTCAGATACATCCGTCATTTGAGAATTGGTTTAGGCAAGGAGGAGATGTTAAAAATAATTTAATTATAAATATTCTGAAATGTAATGTACTAATCTTTTAAAGAATTAAATACTACATGTCTTTAAGTCCATTTTTTATTAGTGATGTTTTCAGAGCGGTATAGCAGAGTCATCGCAGTACAATTGATCCATTAAATGATATGTCTTCAGACTATAATTTTTAACTTTGTCGTAGTCTTCTTGGGGAAAAATATTTTTTAATAATAGAGATGACGTATGTACGTGCAATTGATGATTCTGTTCTCTCTCTAACACAAGTAATTTACTTACTTCTTGCAAAGTAACGTTTGGTGAGTTTTTTTTAGCATTTACTGGGTTTAAGAGCCGTAAGAGAAACGACACTTTTTTGTTCAAGACTCTCAACAACGTTCGTTGATCAATAGAATCTAATGTTTTCTCATGTCCTCTTTTACTGGAAGAGTGTAATATAGGAAAGTACAATAGATTACCAATGAGTTGTCTAGTAAAATTGGTACTACTACTGGTGCTATTATTCATTGATGCAAAATAGAGTGAGAAAAGGAGTTGCGACGTTGCTAAACTCTTGGATCCAGTTGAAAGTAAATACCAAGCATTTTCAAATGACTTTATACTTTCAATCGTTGATCTTATTTCTTTTATTGCATGATTTTGTTTATCCTCGTGAAAGGAGTACCAAGATATGTCTCTACTGTAATTTATCGCAGCACTGTTACTACTACTTTCTTCACAACCAATCAACTGTGCATTTTCGAATAAACGATGAAAAAGAGACTCTTTAAGTCTCTGTGTGTAATAAAGAACATAGTCTTTTGATTTTAACTTTGTTGAAATTTCAACCTCGCTTCTCGGAAGAAGATGAAAAGTAGTCTTCGACTCTTTCCATGCTTGAAGAGATAGTTTACTCTTTACGTAAAACCTGTGTATCTCCTGCAGAATTTCTTTGTCACACTGAGCTACTTTCCAAATGGAAAATAGTGATTTTAGTTTAAAAGGTACAGCTTTATCTACAGTTTCTAACGGATCTATTTCACTATCAACTTTTTGTTCAGCTTCACCAATACTGATCTCACATAGGTCAAAGAGCAAATTATAAATACATGGTGAAATCCAAAATGTCATATCCGATTTCAACCACTCTCTCGAAATATCAACACTTCCTCTAGATACATTGGCATTATCGCTCTTATATGTAAGATGATTCGTCGAGACAGACCAAATTCCTTCCCAGCTTCCACTTTCGTCGTTTTCACTTGTTATCATGAGCATAAAGTCAACTAAATTTTGTATATAAGTCAAAGTACTATCTAAGTAAGGTTGTTGTTGAAGAGTTAGGTCAGCATAATGGTCACGTTTGTAACTTTGAAGAAGAAAAAGCAAGTTCAAATAAAACTTATGTTCTTTTGTATAGAAAGAATTTAACGGAACTACATGAGATGGATCTTTCAAGTTCGTCATCTTCCAAGTGTCTTCTTCATCACGAAAACATTCACTATAGAAGGAAGGAAATTTCTCTTGTAAAATATCCAAATCTATTTCATTGGTTATGCAATAGTCCTGTACTAAATCATCAAATACCATGATACTTTGAACACGTGGAAGAAGAGTAGCTCGAGAAGAATTGCCTTTTACCACTTTGACCTCCAAAGCGTCTTCTAGTGTTACGAAAAAATCAATGAACCATTCATATCCATGTTCGGTTTTTATTTGAAACACTTGACAACTTTCTTTTTGTCCTAAAAGTTCATCTAGAATTTCTTTTATCTCTTGTGCCTTTTCCTTTCCGTGAAGCAATCCATTGGATTTATGTGGTGATTTTCCAGATCCACCTTCGGAGTATACAGGTACAGGTAATTGGTCCACTTTGTGTATACTATTATTCATACCACCGATTGTGGTAAATGTTTGATGATACATTGGTTTCCTATAGCCTCCTGATTGTGAAACAGTAGAGTCATGTAACGAAGCTTTGGATGATTTTTGGCCATATGAAAAGTAGAAAGCGAAGTTTTCATCAGCTCCAGAAATTATTAGAACTTGCTTTGAACATTCTTTGGTACACTCAGATAAACTTTGTGGAAATGATACGGAACCATTAACAAGCAATTCGATAGTTTCATCGAGTATTGTATTCATGTCTCGGGTATAAAAAATGGTCTGTAACTCTGGCCCTATTATAGCTAATTTAGAATGTAATTCTTTATGAGTTTTTAAGGTAGACTTCACGGATGTTTGATAGAGTTGTTTCCATATGGATATCCACGCAGCTAAAAGGTAACTATAAATACCATGTGTTAGAGTCACCGGAATATCTGGATATCTGTCTAAGGTGACAGAGAAACGACAGATTACATCTAGATCCGAAGTAGATGAAGACGGCATAAATGAACACTGGTCTACTTCATCAGCTTCATCTCTACTACTATTTGTCTTTACAAAAAGCTCCATCCCTCTATCTGGCTCTATGCTTGGTAAATAGTCGAGTAATTTTTCACTTACATATGTCTCCCCGTCGAAGACGATGGCATCGGTATCTAATGGTCGAAGTAAAGAAGCGGTAGTAACTGAGTTTTTACTCAACATAAGTCCTCTACACACGGTATAAGGAAGGTCATGTGTCCTCTCTGAGAAGAGAGAAAGACGTGGTATCCAATGATCACCTATCTTCAGAATAACTGCATCTTCTATGACGAGTTCGTGTGATAAGTGAATCGCTCTTTGTACCCATGATTCAACCTTATCAAAATCAGCACTAAAGAACTTGGTCATTGTTTCTGCACATGTAACAAGACCTTGTAAGTCAAGAAGTATAGGTACACTCACTACTCGGGTATCAATATAAACACTCACAAGTGATTTAATATATGCGTATATAGTTTTTACATCGGGAAGCTTGAAATAAATCAGTTGTGTCATTGATTTCAAATTTCCATGAGTTATACTATCAATATTGCTACTGGGTTCTGTAATTATAATGAGCTTCCATAATTTATTTGTTTTAAAAACATCAATGAGTATCTGAAACCAATCTTCTTGTTGCCAGTTGTTCCACTGTGTCGTAGATACTCGATCCACCACAATCACGATTTTCATATCAAATGTATCAGGACTCTGTATAGCAGTAAGGAGTACAGAAGCAACCGACGAGAGCTGAAACGAAGTGATACTTTTCCAGACCACTTTTACACTAGTTTCAACTTGTAAATAGCTTTCTATTGCTTTCATTGTAAAAGTTTTTCCAGATTTAGATGGTCCATTTAAAATTATAATATTTTTGAGAACAGGGTATAAATGAGGAAAAATATAAGGTAGAATGACTATTTCAGCCAATGATACCTGAAAAGATTGTAAAAGAAGAGGATCTTTCCAGTTGGGAATTTTGGACTGAGAACTTGCAGTCGAGATAGTAGACTCATCAAGAGGTTGCTTCTCCACCCGTCTTCTCATTTGAATAAGGGAGATTTTTTCGGTACAAAGACGATGTAATCTATCAATCTCCGTAAGCCACTCATCTTGTTTTGATAAGAAAGTAATAGAACGTAACAGTGTAAGCTGAACAAGAAGTTTCTCGAATGTGTACCGGGCTTCTTCTGGTTCTTCTTCCATTATTTTCTTCGCAGTCAAAAACGACTTTCTAATATCACCAATAACGTTAACTAGAACATTCTTATCATTAGAAATTTGACGAAGAACTTCTTTTGAATCAGAAAAAAAATCTTCTTTCTCTTTTATTTGAATCATTTCTTACTTACAATAAGTTTTTTGGGGTGTTTTTTCTATGGAATTATTACCCTTTTAGTATTCTGCAAAAGAAAAAAAAAAGATGGTAACGATGCACTACTTATACAAGAACACCAAGAAGTAGATAATCATAAATAATAAACGTCTGTATCTTTACTGTATTTTCTACTACTACTTCATCACTTTCTCTTTTGGCAATCAATTCCCATTTCAACATTTTTTTGGGAATAAAAATGGAATGTCCGGAACGTAATAGGATATCAGTATATTTGTTACCCGTATAATAGATACGTACAGTAGTATAATTGTCCTCCCCTAGTGTATCTTGCACATAGACTGTCCATGCAACTCCTTTGCGATCAAAATTTACCTGGAGAGACTCTGTTTTAAGATCCTCTACTGATGTCAACGTGTTACCACTTACATACTCCCATCGAAAAGATGTTGTTTTTGCCAAATTTTTAATATCCTGTACAGAGCACTCTGTACAAATAAAAGGTGACGGTTCAAAATACTTCAACATAAAGTCATTTTTCCAATGTTTCGTCTGTGAAATTGTAATTTCATTCTGCTCAATAGGCTCAAGAGGCTTGCTAAAATACCAATAGCGTACACTTAGATATATATAAGTAATTAGGGTAAGAAAAGTTACTGTAAAAAGGAGCATTTTGGTAGTTAGTAACCTCTTGAATAGTCTATATATAGAAATAAAAACAAGTACACTAAACTCTTATAGTTAGAAATCGTATAAATCATCTGAGTGACGAACGCATGTTTTATTTTAGTGTTGTACCAATAAATCGAAACATGTTTTTGAATACATCATCTAAAAAAATGATGCATTCAACAGAATATATCTTACATAATTCCTTCTTTTGAGGCTTGAACGGTATAAACGCTAAGATAAAAATACAACAAAAATAAAAAACATGTCAACCCCCGAATTGATTGAAGCAACAAATGATTATTTTCAGTTACACAAGGAAACCGTGATGAAAAAAGCCAGCGAGGTAGGCGACAATAATTTCCTCGCAGACGCCAAAGAAAATATTCACTCATATTTGGCCACTATTGAAAAATTGAAAGCAAATTCTGTACTGTCAGATGATTTCTTATTGCATCTAACAGAAAATCTAGTGGATTCGTCCTATCATGGAAAGTTCTCTGTTCTAAGGCTATCAGAACAGACATTTGAAGACAATAGTTTTCACTATATGGAACCTAGAATGAGTAATTTCTTTGTACTTTCATTCTATGAAGTGAAATTTTGGCTTGAACAGATTGCAAACGATGATTTAATTAAACTCATCTAATTTCATACTTTCCCAATCAATATCAAGTTCTTCTTCATCATGTATCGGTTCACTAGTGGCTTGAGATGCGGCTTGAGATGCGGCTTGAGATGTCCCAGAGGCTTGAGCCTGTATCCTAGTAGCCTGTA
>Ga0209355_1001675_pt1 | contig 12500 bp, 12 predicted proteins | sample LauGreSBDMM110SN_3_FD_187563 | JGI IMG/M metagenome (GOLD analysis project Ga0209355, IMG submission 187563) | Freshwater lake microbial communities from Lake Michigan, USA - Sp13.BD.MM110.SN (SPAdes) (version 2) | ecosystem: Environmental > Aquatic > Freshwater > Lake | place: Lake Michigan...
TACACAGTAGAGGAACCTACGGTTCCCCCTACGACCCCCTCCCTTTCTTCTGTGGATTGTCATAAAGGAATATTGATTGGTTATTTTATTTGAAGATGCAAAAAAAAAATATTTCTATACCCTTTTTTATTGATATGTTTATACGAAAATAAACATATGACGGTGGTCTAAAATTTTTTTTTGCATCTTCAAATGAAATAACCAATCAATATTCCTTTATGACAATCCACAGAAGAATCCACAGAAGAATCCACAGAAGAAAGGGAGGGGGTCGTATGGGGAACCGTAGGTTCCTCTACTTACCGTAGGTTCCTCTACTATGAGGGTGGTAATGGAGCCAAACACAATTTAATCTCTCCCAAAGAGGCAACATCATATTTAACGATAAGTGGTAAATCATTACCCAAATACATTTCCAAATGACTACATAAAGGAGTACATTTAATAAAATGACTCAGGGATTTCAAAGAAAATTCGCCTTGAATCACTTTAGATGCGTCGGTTTTATGTATGAAATTCATACACCCATCAGATTCCGAACGCGATATTTTGGAGGTAGCAAAATTCCCCTCACAAGAAAAAATGAGTTCGCTACCAACCGATTTGATTTCTATTCTATCAGAAATTCCATTCAAATCACGAATGATTTTTTGAAAATCCGCTGAAGGCAAATTAATCACTGTTGAATATTCAACATCTGGAACAATAAGTTCTTCTGTATCTGGCTCAATCAAACGCAACTTCTGGTTATAACATTGTTTAATATCACCATTGTCATATTGAAGTCCTAGATGGGATACAATACCTTCATGATAATCCCCCTTTTCAATATACATGGTCAATGTATCGTCATTTGACATTGTCGTAATAACTTTGAATAAATGGAGAGTATTCGCACATACAATTATTTTATCAGGAACACATTCATATTTTTCAAATTTATGAGCATGTAATACAACATCTACAAGAATAGTATGTGACTTGTCGAAATTAATAATTTTCAACCCATTTTTAGTAAATGTGATTGTAGCGTCTGTCAAAATATCCTTTATTGCAGTAATCGTATTTCGTATAGGTTGAATTTGAACTGTTTTTACAGTTAACACATTATTATTCTCGTTCATCTATATTTTCTACATGTTTTTTCTATATCTTCTTTTTCAAATAATATATTTTTGTTGTATATATGAAATATCTTTTGATTGTTTTATTATTATTTATTTTTATAGGTTCTCTATTTATATCAACAAAAGAATGTTTTACTGATGATCGAAAACCGATTTCAAATAAAATAAACGCTATTTATTACATCAATTTAGAAAAGCGTACAGATAGGAAACAAGAATTTCTAGATAATTTTTCATATATCGATGAATCCAAAATAACTCGTATCCCAGCTCATTATTATCCGGATAATGGTGCTGTAGGTTGTCTTATGTCTCATATAACAGCTTTGAATAAAGCATTAAAAGATTCAAAAGGAGAGAACATTCTCATTTGTGAAGACGATTTTTATATCAAAGATATGGATTATTGTAATAAAATGTTGGATTTATTCTTTGAAAAAATACATGATTGGGATGTTGTAATGTTGGGTCAAAATACAATCGATTCTAAAGATACAGATATAGAAACCGAGAACAATGAAAAAATCATACGAATTATAAACTCACAAACCGCTTCTGGATATATAATCAAAAAAAGATATATCCCACGGTTATTAGAAATATATGAGAACGATATGGCGAAATTTGTAAAAACGGGGACTTGGGGGAATTATTATACCGATCAATCGTGGAAAGTTCTCCAATTAAAAGACCGATGGTTTTCATTCAGTCCTACTGTAGGTGTTCAACGACAATCTTATAGTGATATCCAAAAAGGATATATTAATATCGAAATCTAGCGTTGGGACCGCTTCTCATACAGTTGCCTACATGAAATGAATATATCTTTATAATTTGTCATAAAGATATATTCATAGTTAGGTATTACGAAGTGGCTCAACATATTTCCTTTATGACTTTTTTTGGATGGGGCTTTTATAATAAATAATATAAAAATACAATTATTATTATTATATGACTGAACAACTAGTGGAATGGAAAACAAGTAGATACTTGGTATTGTCTAGTAATTTTATAGTACCAACCATTTTTCTAACATACTATAAAGAGTATTATTATCATAGTGTTTTATTATTTTTAACGGTGGTTTCTTCTATAAATTTTTGGAAAGACGTTAGAAATGGTCTAAGAAGAGATATAGATCTTGTTTTGAGCAAAATATCATTCTTTTTATATTTATACAATGGATATTTGTATTTGAATGGTATAGGTTCTCTCATTTGTTGGCCAAATCTATATATGATTATTTATTGTTTTTATATGTCAAGTATAATGTATAAACAAAAAAATGAGATTTGGTTATACTATCATTTTCTATTTCATATTTTAGTAGGGGGACAAGGATTCATTATTACATGTTATTTACCATAATTCTTGCGTGTCCTATTTGCGTTCTTAAGAGCAATCGACTTAGGAGAACATCCCTTTTTCAAAATCTTGTAATCTACTTGAGAAGCGGGCCCACCAGTAATAGCCGAACCTAAACGAGCATACCCCCAACTTTGTGCACTCTGATTAGGACGACTCCCCGATGAATAATAAGCACCTTCACCTTTGTTTATTATTTTCTTTAAGACCGATTTCTTACATCCAGTGGCTCTTGCTAAAGTAGGAGTAGGTTTCATCGTTGGTACACCATATAGACTTGTAGCACGGAATATATGCGGCGATGATTTAGAAACAAACGACGATACATGTGGTCGGTTTGTATAAATCCCTTTCGTATAATTTTTCCGCGAACGTACGATGCCTTTACGTTGTTTCATAGAATCCCTTTTTGACAGTCCTAGAGGAATATATCGCCGAGGTATTTTGCGGTTATCCATTTCTTATTTTATAATTAGAAAATATATGTTTTCATTACAATTCTCATCTTTTAGCCAAACACCTACTATACCTAATAAAAAAGTAGATCCATTCAATATTATAATACCTCATATATACATTGGAGGAATTGAATCTTTAAACACTCCCGATTTATTTACACTCATCGTAAATTGTACAAGACATATTGGTATAGTTTCTGGAAAAGAAACAATTCGCGTTCCTGTGAATGATGACCCTCAAGAAAGTAAAGCTTTGTTAGCATCTATAAACAGTTCTCATGTTCTTGAAAAAATACATCATATGGTTTTGTCAAAAAGGAATGTATTGGTTCATTGTCATGCGGGCATGCAGAGATCATGTACAGTAGTAGCCATGTATTTGATGAAATATCACGGTATAAAACCCTATGAAGCAATTCGATTTCTTCCTACAAAACGCCATATTGCATTTTATCCTGAACCGACATTTCGGCAAGCCATGAATGAATATTACGCCCTTTTAGAAGAAGAAAACCAAAAAAAATAAAATATAGTGAGAACATATATGGACGGACTACCTATTCGAAATCAACTCAATAATGGAAGACTTTCTTCTATAAATGCTATGCCTATGAAAGATTCTACAAGTGATAATACTGAGTCATTCGCATTAGACAGAACACTATTTCAAAACACATATCAACCACCCGTTAATTATGCTATAAAACAGACAACACGATCTTTCCTTCAAAGACGCGCTCCTGGAATCACACATGGATTTGTAGTGGATGGTCCTAAATCGGTTGGTCAAAAAAAATGGATTGGTGGAAATCGTGATTCGTCGAATGTAACAATGAATAGACGTGTAAATACAACAGGACGCATTTTTAATACAACAGGACCACAATCCTTTACGAGTCCAAATGATAATAATCCGCGAATACAGGCATTGGCACGTACTCGTGGAGGGGGGTCGAGAGTTCCTCTAAAAGTCTCACAGAAAAATATTCTGTAACCGACTATACAATATAGTCTTGTGTAAAAATATATAAAATAATTATATTATTTTATATAATGAAAATAACAATATTTGGATGTTGTAGACAAGATTCATTAAATTGTTATGATATAACTAGTATAAAACATGAAATAGCATATTGTCATTATACAAAAGAAATGTTGGAAATAATTAATTATTGTAAATATGGACATATAACACCAGAAGAATCTATATATGTTTTAAGACATCCACTTGTAAGTAAAACCCCTCTTTTATATAATGAAAAATTCAAATATGATTTAGAAAATTCTGCTATTTTTATTTTAGATATTACAAGTAAAATGTCATATGAATACAATAATAAATTTTGTCATCATTCTATTTATACGGAAAATGAATCATTTAATATTAGTGATGAAATAAAGAACAGTGTAGTAGTAAAGTCTCAGTCGTATGATGAAATATATGAAGATATTTTGAAATTAAAAAAGGAATTATACAATAAACCAATTATAATAGTTACACATATAGTTACAGAAAATAAGGGGAGCCGTTATGAATTATCATTGATATTACAGGATATTTGTAATAAAGAGAATATAACGATTATTCATCCTGTAAATGAATTGATATCAAGAGGATATGATATCAATCATTTGATAGAAGCCGATACTAGACATTATACGAAAGCTGGTCATGATGCTATGAAAATAATATATGATGATTTTATTAGACGAGTTATTCCCGACTTTTACACCGATGAACATTTACACCCTTAAATATCTAGTGGGAAAACCTTTGGTTGTCCCATTATAAATATTCAAGGGTGTAATTCATAGATTCTAGTCATCTAACTCACTCTAGTAAACTACACAAACTGTATCGTCTTGGTTCTCATATCTAATTTCCCCACGTCTTGTAGTTCTCCGGTTTTTGCCTTTGCCTTTTCATAACTCGCAAAATCATATACGATAAATGTATTTTTATCATATGCGTATTTCACACCATCAATCGTAATTGCTGCCAATGCCCGTTTCGTCTCTGTTCTCGCCGCTGATTTTTCTTGTGTATCACGTTCCAATGTAGGATACGAAGCAAAACTTTGAGGCTCGACTTTACCAAATCCATAACATACCAATGGTTCTGCAGGATTTGTATTATAAAGAGAACAATCAATTGCGGTTTCTTTCACAGAAGTGAGAACCTGGCGTGTGATAGAATCTTTGATTTGCGCAATTTCCAAAAGGTACTGATCAGTTGTAAAAGGGGTTCGTTCCATAATATCGCGCCCTCTTTTCTCATCGTGGACTTTATAATTCAATTTACTCAAATCATTCACTTTCAATTCTATATTTTTATCTACCTGTTCTAAAGTAGCACAACATAGATATATGAAAACTTCTACTGTTCTCAATTCTTCTGGTAAATCTTCATGACTACAAATACGACGAGCACGTCCAACCACTTGATCGACTCGCACCATATTCCAATATGGTTCCATAATATGAACATATCGTGTATTTCGTAAATTGATGCCTTCTGCTCCAGAAGCAGTAATCATAAGTATCTTTATGATTTCTCCGTACAAATTATCATCATTACGTTCTCGCAATTTCTCTACTATTGAAGGAGGAACTAGATTCCAAGAACCATTGAAAACATTACGAACAATATCCTTTTCTTCTGGCGTTTCTCTTCCTGTATATAGTGTGAATCGGGGCTTTTCAGGATCTTTCTCCCAATCCAAGATTTCCCATTGAGTACCATTTTTCACCACTTTGAATTCAACGAATCCATTTGCCTCTAAGACCATTTTAAATAATCCTATTCCTTCTAATGTACGGAATTGACTATATACTAAATGATTCCCTTTATGACTTTGATCAGTTATATTGTGTAGGATTTCACGGAATTTAGGACTATATATTTTCAAACCTTCTTCTGTCAAATATTCTTTTGATCGAGTTTTAGATGGATCGTATTTAAGAAATTCATATGCATCTTGTATTTGCTGTTGATAGGATGTTTCCTCTGGTTTCTCTGTTTCCTCTGGTTTATCTGTTTCCTCTGGTTTATCTGTTTCCTCTGGTTTATCTGTTTCCTCTGGTTTATCTGTTTCCTCTGGTTCTTTTGTTTTGTCAGTTTTGTTTGTTTTGTCAGTTTTGTTTGGTTTGTCAGTTTTGTTTGGTTTGTTCAGTTCTTTTGGTTTGTTTGTTTTGTCTGTTTCATCCACAAAATAATCGTCTTGTGTTTTACGTTGTTCTTCTGTAACATTATCGATTTCATCTAGGTCCACATTCTCTTTACCATGAACACGAGGACGTCTATGCTCACCTGGAAATACAAAATTACATGCCGACCTAGAATAAATACGATATGAACTTGACGGTTCTTCATCTAGGAGATCTTTCTTTTTAGGCTTCTTCTTACGTTTTTCTTCGGTTCTCTCATCTTTACGCACCTTTTCATATTCTTCAAATTGATAATTACTCATATCTACATTTACAATATTATAGTTTGCACCATCTGCTGTTTTCACAAAGGAAGGTAATAACTGTTCTTGAGCAGAACGGAAATAGGATGTCAATCCTAAAATACGGCGTTTGAAAACATCATTGTTCATAAGTTCTCCCTTTTCTCCATTAATAAACATTTCATTAAAGACATCCTCATCATCCGGTAAACAAGTTTCCTTTGTGATTTTTGGTTTACCAACTACACGAATACCTCTATCTTTTAATATATTTATCAGACGTGTCTCAAAGATATGGTCGCTGATATTACCATGTTCATCCAAATGAACACCAGCATATTCATCAATAGCACTACCGCCTTCATATAACTCGGTATCAAGCCTATTATACTCTTTTATTCGTTCTGAATCGAATAATTCTTCATAATTCTTCTTAGTATGTATCTTTATGACATCTTCAGTTGAACGCTTTTTCGTTTTTCTTATACCACCCGTTTTTCTTAGACCACCCGTTTTTCTTAGACCACCCCTTTTCCCCTTTCCTTTTTTGTAAATATTTACAAATCCAAAAGGGTTTCTAGTGACGACTAATTTATTGGTAGTATATTCTACAAAATCATATGTTGTCAAGCCTTGTTCTCTAAAATCGTCTGTTAGAATCTCTGTATTTATTTTATCACTAGTTGTTGTTTCCAATGTGAATGTCCATGTTTTAATATATCCACGCAACATATTGAATAAAATAGCGATTTCTCTAGGCGTATTAATTATAGGTGTACCTGTCAAAAAGATAATCTTGGTATTCGTTGCATCCATAAGGGACCTATACAATATATACGCTTTCGTCCCCTTTTTATTACCCGAATTCGCAATATTACTTACTAAATTATGGGCTTCGTCTACGATAACGACTTTATTATCAAATGGGTTGATTTTACCGTTCTTGGTCATTTCATCCAAATGTTTTTTTTGTAAACCGTTGTAATTAATATCAATATATTTATTACGAATCATATTGTCAATTTGTTGATCAACGCTTTTTTGGTCGCTATCGCTCAAATCCGCGAAATTTGATTCCTTTTTGACATTCATCAACCATGCTCCTTTATGACTTCGAATATATTCAATATCAAGACCTAATGCTGTAGATAAGAGGGCGGCACGTTGAATATCTCCTTCTATAGATATAAATTCCCAATATTGATTTTTTTTATAGAGAATATCACCGCATTTTTTCAACTCATTAAAAAAATTCATTTTAAGAGAGGCGGGTGTCATTAATACAATTTGTTTTCCCGATTTCATTCCTTCAGCAATACCTATAGATGTACATGTTTTACCAGAACCTAATCCATGATATAATAACAATCCACGATAAGGTGTATATAAATTCAAATAATCGCGAACAACCAATTGATGGGTCAATAATTCAAAATCGATATTTTGGCTATGAAGTGTCTTACAGGATAAATTTGCTGCTTTTGTTGCGATTTTGTCGCTATATGGTTTGAATAATTGTGCTAGTTTAGAGATATATATTTTACGATTGTTCATATAATAAGAAGATACAGGGACACTATATTTAGAGGTGGGTGGTAATCTGTCTTTTATCAATTGGTCGCCTATTTTTGCTATAGAAAGATCAACCCTTCCAATATCTATACCTTTTTTTGACTTTTTGATTGCCTTTTTTCCTGTTGGTTGTTTTTCTATTGGTTGATTTCCTTCTTCGGTTTCGGTTTCGATGATGGATGTAACTGCTTCTTCTAATTGTGTTTCAGTTTCCTTTTCTCCTATTTGTTCTCCTCTATGTTGTTCTTCTATTTCTTCTGTTTCTCCTGTTTCTCCTGTTTCTCCTGTTGTTTTTTGTTCTTTTCCCATCTGTTCTCCTGTTTCTCCTGTTTCTCCTGTTTGTTTTTCACCTCTTTTCTTTTTTGATAGAGGTTCTTGAGAACCTTCTTCTAAATTAGGAGCTTGAGAAATCTTGTTAGATTCTACTGTACGATGAAGACGTTTTAATATTAAATTACGATCTATTAAAGTGTGATTACGTTCATCTAAAAAACGAATACCAGGTTTTCCTTTGTCTTTTCCTTCGTCTTTTCCTTCGTCTTTTGATTCGTCTTTTGATTCGTCTTTTCCGTCGTCTTTTGATTCTTTCTTGTCACTGGTACTCGTATAAGAAATTAAAAAATCCTTTTTTTTTTTAGGTTCTCGTCGTTGTTGTAAATCCGTTAATTTGAATACCAAAGACATATATAATATGAATATATATTTGTAATATACCTATTTGACACATGACAATGCTTCTTCACAAGCCATTTGTTCAGCTTTTTTTTTAATTTTATGTTTTCCTTCTCCTAAAAATAGAAAGACTTTTCCAGAAACAGACATTTCTTGATGTATTTCAGAAAACGATTCATAATCAGTAAAAGGTTTTGAATGATGATGTTTCAATCCAAATACAGGTTGTCCTAAACAAAGATAAACACCCATATGATATCCAGTATCAGTATTATGTTCGACTACTTCCATATAATGCGGTGTAACCTTGAACTCTTTTTGTATTTTAACCTGTAAGATATTCTTATAATTATCATCATTTTGTATTAGACTAATCCAATCCACATGTTTTTCAAAGACATTTTCTACAAAAATCTGGACCATTTGAAATCCGGGACCTGTCAGAAAGACTGAATTAAACCAACCGTCTTCATCTTTTACATTGAGATGATTAAAATCTAAAAACATTGCTCCAATAAATGACTCAAACAAGCAACCCAATTTTTTCAAATTCGTGCGAATCTGTTTTGCTTCAGCATTAGCCGATAAAATAAACCATTTATGAAGGCCCATTTCAAGTGCTAACCTACCAATAGCCTCATTTTTGACAAGCGCGATTTTCTTTTCTGTCATAAAGCCTTCATTTTCTTTTGGAAACCGGCGATATAGATAATATTTAGTGATACATTCCAAGATACCATCGCCGACAAATTCTAGGCGTTCATTGGATTTCGTATAAAGTGGGAGACAATCATGAGGTTTAGGAACAATTTCAATATTATTTTGTGCGTTTTCTAAGGCCGGTCTTTTCGTATATGACCGATGAACAAAAGCGCGTCGATATAGATTAAAATTCGAAATCGGTAGGGAAAGTCCATATCTAGCAATAACATTCTCTACTTCTGTTTGAGTAATTTCTTTATTTAGGGAATTATAAGGGTCGAAAATATAGACTTCTTGTCCATTTTCCTTTTTCTCGATACGAATATCGTCGTCATTTAAAAGTGCATTGTTCATATGGAAGGTATAACAATAATTATAAGAATCTAAATCCCTTCAATTTTCCAAGAAAAATATATTTATGATATATATAATATGGGACTTTCAAATGCTTCTTCACGTGCTAGAAACTATTCTCAAACTGTAAACCAACCACAAGGAGGTGGAAACAAAAAGGCCGGATTTCCTTACCAGGTCGGTCGTACCAGTTGGACTCCTATTTTCTTGGGTTGCTCTCAATACCAAATTAGATGCTGCCAATTGAAAAATCTTAAGCTCACAGCAAATCCTAATGTTCGCCCATCGCGTCCTATGGGATCAACTCTTTCTCCAAATCCTTACTGGAAAATCGCGTAAATATATTTTGAACAAATGTTATACATCATTTATTCAAGAAAAATGAAAAGAATACAAAGAATATGAACCATGACTAGTATAGACATATGCGAATGATTATAGATAATCGAGAACATGACCTTATAGAAAAGTGTACTTCTATCATATCGGCAAATCCTAATTACGTTACGATTGAAATCGATACTCTACCAATCGGCGATATTCTCTTTAAGACAGATGAAGGTAAGGATGTATTATTAATAGAGAGAAAAAGTCTACAAGATTTAATTGCAAGTGTAAAAGATGGGCGATATGAAGAACAAAGTCATCGTTTAAGACATGCAAGTGGATTCGCTCCACATAATGTCGTATATTTAATTGAAGGTATGTTCTCAACTTTGAGAAGTCCTTTAGAAAAGAAATTGGTGATGTCGGCAATGACATCTCTTTTATATTTCAAAGGATTTTCACCATTAAGAACTGCTGGTCTACAAGAGACAGCAGATGTTCTCATTCATATGGCGGATAAAATAGACAGGAATTTTACAAAGGGAGTTTTGCCTTGGTATTTATCGAGTCCTACAGATGTAGAGACAGTCACAGCAACAAGCAGTAATGAAAAAGAATCTTATTCGGGATTTGTCAAAAAGGTCAAAAAGGAGAATATTACACCGGAAAATATGGGTGAAATATTATTATGTCAGATTCCCGGAATAAGTTCTCAATATGCCCAGGCTATTTTGAAACACTTCATAGGGTTCTCAAATTTATTGACAAAGGTCAAAGAGGGAACGGCGGAATTCGACAATATATCCTATGAGACAAAGGGAAAACAACGTAGGATACCGAAATCATGTGGCGAAGAAATCACGAGATTTTTTCAAGGTATCTAAGAAAAACACACATATATATATATATATATGCCTGTAAAAAATAAATGTTTTTCAACATGTAGGGAATTTGAAAAGCCGGAATGTAATCCTCCACGTTGTAAATATGTGAATGGGAATACATTGAAATATTGTAGATTGTCACATAGGTATAAGATGAATAAACCTGGTTGTAATGTAACCCGTAGGGTAAAAAGGGGGGAAATAAAGCAACATGCGAGAACAAAGATCGGGGAAATGATTAAAAAATCGGGGAAATTCGTACAAACTATTTGTTCAGACTCAGGTGTATGTATAGCGTTTGGTAAGCATACGGGGGAAATAAACAACTTTTTCAAAGGGTTCTCCGATTTTACATATGCGCTTTCACCTATAAAACAAATAGGAAGCAAGTCATCAAACGGATTTGTAAAGGAAATATCATATGAAAAACAAGGATATAAAGCCGATGCGATTTTGAAATCGTCAAAAAAGAAGAATGCAGACAATTTAGTATATGAATATTTAGTAGGAATTAAATATGTGAATCGAATTATGAAACGGTTCCCCTGTTTTTTAGAGACATATGGTCTTTATTATTATAGTGGCGAACCAGACTGGAAAATTATGAGTGGTTCTGGGCCGGTCCATGCCGCAAATCTTAAAAAATTACAATTACAATCTACGATTGATTATTCAAAGGCGTGTATAGACTCCAAATACGCCGCAATTTTGATACAACATATAAAGGGTGTAAAATCAATAAGAGAATTTACATCAGTTCCCCAATATAATAAATTTATGAAATGTGATATGTTGTATGTTTTCTTTATTATATATCATGCTTTGGCATCTATTTCAAAAAACTTTTCACATTATGATTTACATGATGAGAATGTTTTGATATATGAAGCTGAAAAAGGGAAATATATCCAATATCATTATCATCATAAAGATGGAACAGAAACCACATTTTATTCGCCCTATATACCGAAAATCATTGATTATGGTCGGTCATTTTTCGATAATGGAAATCTGACATCTAGAAAAATATATGATAAAATATGTACGGTGGCGGATTGTAATCCGGATTGTGGACAAAAATCGGGATTAGGTTGGTTAGACCCAAAACCCACAATCACAATTAGTTCTTCAAAAAAAAATGAAAGCCACGATTTACGATTATTGAAAATGGTTGAAACTTATATGGGTGATATTTTTAAAATCCAACATATAAAACCGCAAGAAGCTACGTTTATAGAAGCCGATAAAGTCTTAAAGAAGGTTGTATATGGCGTATCCATAAAAAAAGAGAATAAATCCTATGGAACAAAAGAGAACCTTACAATAAGCCCCACCAAAATATACAATGTAAATGGAGCCTATTTGGAATTGAAGACGGCACTTAAGAACCCGAAAGTAATTGCTGAGAACCAAAAAAATTATAGTAAGTTCTCGAATAAATTGGGGGATTTACATGTCTATGATGATGGACGAGATACACGATACGAGTAGAGAGTAGAGGAACCTACGGTAAGTAGAGGAACCTACGGTTCCCCCTACGACCCCCTCCCTTTCTTCTATGGATTCTTCTATGGATTCTTCTAT
>Ga0209355_1001682_pt1 | contig 12468 bp, 12 predicted proteins | sample LauGreSBDMM110SN_3_FD_187563 | JGI IMG/M metagenome (GOLD analysis project Ga0209355, IMG submission 187563) | Freshwater lake microbial communities from Lake Michigan, USA - Sp13.BD.MM110.SN (SPAdes) (version 2) | ecosystem: Environmental > Aquatic > Freshwater > Lake | place: Lake Michigan...
TAGTAATGCTGGTGACCTTAGTAGAACCTGAATAGCCATTTCTTTATCCTCAAACGATCACCTATATCCAAGGGCTGTGGCGACTTATTTCGATTGCAAAACGAGTGAATGACATTAACAGAGCTGAAATTAAGGTAGCCTGTAAATGAAACTGCGTCCAGGCTCTGGACACCCCCTACCCGTCCAGAGTGGGCTAGTTTTAAATTCAACAAAGCGAAAGATAGTTAGAAAGAATTTAAATAGCCTTGTGAATTATGTCTTCCCAATAGTGAGAATACCAATTACAGTTGTCTCAAGCGACTAAATCAATAGGCCACTCCATGCGCAATAACGCTTTTCACTCCACCTACTTAAAGGACAAAGTAGGTAAAGCCACGATAACCCCCAACGCACCCTGCATTGCCGGTGAATTTGCCTCCTTCACACTGACCTACACAGCGGGCTATTTCGGAATTGATGACACAGGCAGCTTGAAAATTGTCCACCGTTTTGCCAGTGACATGGGCAAAATGCAATTCACTGACCCCAAGGGTTGGAACTACGTCACTGCAGAAGCCAGTAACGGCGCCTTGCTTGAATTGCGATATGACCAGAAAGGCAATATTAGGCCTTGGGACAAAACATTGCTGATTCGCGTGCAACTTGGATTTTTACGCGAAGGCGAGCAGATTGTTATTCGCATAGGCGATCAGCGGCAGGGTTCACCTGGCATTCGAGTGCAAACATTCACTGAACCCACTTTTGAGTTCAAAGTATTGGTAGATGCTTTTGCAACATACAACTATGTAGAGTTACCTAGCCAACCCTCCGTTTCTATCGTCGCTGGACCGGCAGTTTTGTACAAAGCACTGCTGCCAACTGAAAGACTTATAGGCACCCAATTTAAACTCGGCTTTAAAGGGGAAGACCGCTGGGGTAATCCAGCCCATCAGGTAAAGGGGCGCTTTTTTCTGCATGCCTCATTACCCACAAAGGGCTTGCCTGAATTCATTGATTTAAGCGAAGGTCCTCGAGCCCATATCATTAACGGCCTTAGCACAGAGCAAACCGGTGAATTGATCATCACCATCTTAGACGCCAATGGCTTAACTCTTTGTCGCTCCAATCCATTGCGAATATCGTCTCAATTGAGCTTGCAACCTTTCTGGGCAGATTTGCACGGTCAATCAGAAGAAACCATTGGTACCAATGGGGCAAAAGAACTCATTGAATTTGCCAAAGACATCGCCTTCTTAGACGTCATGAGCCACCAAGGCAATGACTTTCAAATCACCACACCATTTTGGCAAGAACTCAACCGCTTAACCGCACTGTTCAACAAAAATGGGGAGTTCGTCATTTTTCCTGGCTATGAGTGGTCAGGCAATACAGGCCTTGGCGGAGACCGCAATGTGATGTTCATGAAAGAAGGAAGGCAAATCCATCGATCACACCATGCTTTGGTTGAAGACATGTCTGACGTGGAAACCGACGCCAACAGTGCCATTGATTTATTTAAAGCACTTGAAAACGAAGACTGCGTCGTATTTGCGCACATTGGTGGCCGCTATGCCGACATCACAATTGCGCACGATAGCAAGATAGAACGATCTGTTGAGGTCCATTCCGATTGGGGTACTTTTGAGTGGTTACTGCAAGACGCTTTTGAGCAAGGCTACCGGGTTGGCATTTTGGCTAACTCTGACGGACACAAAGGCAGACACGGCGCGAGTCACCCGGGCGCTTCGTTGTTTGGAGCCTATGGCGGACTATCTTGCTTACTGGCAAAAGACCTTTCCCGTGAATCAATTTTTGCAGCCCTGCGCAACAGACATCATTACGCAACTACAGGAACTCGCGCTTATTTGTCAACCAAAGTCCAATTCAATCACCCGGCCTCGCTGTACAACGACGACCCCAACATGGGCGGCACTGTATGCGCACAAGTCACAGAGGCAATGATGGGGGATATTTTGAGGTGCAAAGATGAAGCAGTGACTTTTGAAATTGAAGTTTCCGCAAGTTCGCCCATTGAGCGCATTGAAATACGCAACCGCACACAGGTCATAGAAACATGGCGCCCATATCGAGAGGCTGAGCTAGGCAGCCGCATTCGCATCATTTGGGAGGGCTCCGAATACCGCGGCCGCGGCAGACAAACAGTTTGGGATGGGCAAGCCAGCTTTAAAGACAACGAGGTGATTTCATTTACATCGATCAATATGTGGAATTTGGACAAACAAATTCACCAATCAGGGAAAAGTGAATTAACTTGGAAAGCTTTGACTACAGGTGGTTTCGGTGGAGCCGATATCGTGCTCAAAGATCCAAAAGCAGGGGCAGTCCATTTGAAAACACCTCTAATTGATACCTCTATTAATATTCAAGATATTGGCCTTGAGGACATTGTGTTGTCCACAGGTGGTGGCATTCAACGGCAAGCTAGGGTGTTTAGACTCCCCAATGAAAACTCGACACTCACCGCAAAAATCAAACATTCGATCCAAAGAAATCGCATCACCGAAGATGCTTTGTATGTCCGCGTCACTCTTGAAGATGGGCATTTCATTTGGTCTAGCCCTATCTATTTGTTAAATGACTAACTTATTCAAACTTTTAAACTGTTTCACTATGATTAAATTTCTATCCTCAACTGCGCTTGCTTTTTTTGCTTTAACCACTAGCTTTGCAACAATAGCTCAAACCTATCCAGTGCGCCCCATAAAGTTTCTCGTTCCCTTGGCAGCAGGCAGCACCGCCGACATTCTTTCAAGAACCATTGGTGCGGAATTGGCACGAGAATTGGGTCAAGCAGTCGTGGTTGAAAATAAAGCAGGTGCTGGCGGAACAATTGCTATGGCAGAGCTAGCTAGATCAGCTCCAGACGGCTATACCATCGCCTTCGCATCGCAAGGTACCTTGGTATTTAACTTGTCGCTTTATGCCAAGCCTGGCTATGACTCATTGAAAGATTTTGCACCTATTGCCTTGGCCGGTGGAGTCTCGAACATCATGGTTGTCCCACCCAACAGCCCCATCAAATCCGCTGCTGACTTTGCAGCTGCTGCAAAAGTCAAACCTGGAATGACTTTCTCATCGGGTGGCAGTGGAACAAGTCATCATTTATCAGGTGTTTTGTTTGGCCAAATGACACAAACGCAGCTTCAGCACATTCCCTACAAAGGGGCTCCACAAGGAATATTGGCGGTCATGACGGGTGAGGTTGATGTAGGTTTTTTCAATACACCCACGGTAATTAATCAAATCAAAGAAAATAAATTAAAAGGCATTGCTGTGACGAGCCTTGAGCGCTCGCCTCTGCTCCCTCAATTACCAACGTTAGATGCCACTGGCGTAAAAGGCTACGAAGTCAACACATGGTTCGGATTTATTGCACCAGCGGGCACACCACCTGAAATCATTGCAAAATTGCACGGCCTGATTGAGAAGATTTTCTTGATGCCTCAAGTGCGAGAAAAATTATTATCTCAAGGCTTTGACATTGCGCCACCGCAGTCCTCTGCTGCCTTTATGCAAGTAATTAAAAATGATTTAGCCAAATGGCCGGCCATTATTAAGGCGTCTGGCGCAAAAGTGGATTGAAATTCTGAAATTGACAATCATGCAACGTCTCAATAATTGAGCGGTTAAAACTAATGTCTCCGTTAAAAGAATTCAGGACACGACTCAAGGTGGTCGCGATTGCTTAATGAGTTTCAGGGGTTGCGCAGTCGATAAGGTCGTTGAAAACGCGCATACCATTGGCGCAGAATTGGTCATGCTCGGACACAAGCATGGTGACGATTGGTTAGGAGATGGTGGGCGGACTCAATTTCAAAAGCATTGATTGAGCACTCACCTTGTAGTGTTTTAGTGGTCATCATGAAATGAATTTATCCTGCTCACTACCAACACCACCGAAGTGACCACACTGAAGCGTCCAGAGCAACTCAAGCGTCCAGAGCTGGACACTTCATTAAAAGTATGCGAAAAACCCAATTACACAGTTTATTGCACATCAAAGTTTTACGGCTTGTAATCCGCATAAAAAAAGCATATTTTAAAGAAGCTGTTTTCTGTTAATCAGTGGCTTTCTGGTCAGTGTCGATTTCAAGCTCATTCCAATACAACTTGGTTGGATTTTGATCCAAGATTGTGTGAGTATTCGTCTGGCCTATCCACTCATAGCAATCCTTTATCAATTGCTCAAAATCTGCAAATTTTTCATAATTGGTGCAAGGCCAATCACTCCCCCATAACAATGAATCTGGACCCAGTTCTTGGAGTAAAACCTCGGCGGTCGTTTTGGGGCTTATTTGGCCCAATCGGTACGCACCGCTTAGTTTGACATAGACTGCAGCGCTTTTTGATCTCTTCAAAAGTGCGACGATGCTGGGGTCATTCGCCTTGGCATCTAGGGGCTTTGCCATGTGATCAACCACAAGTGGAACCGTTGTGGGTAACTGTTTCAACACATTTGGCAACTCACCACGATCAGTATGGACTTCCAAATGCCAACCCAAAAGACTCATGTTTTCCCACAATGAATCTGCAGCAGTCCATTGCGGAATTTGATGAGCAGTTCCAACCAAATTCAAACGAACACCGCGTACGCCTAATTGGTGCATGCGTTGCAATTCGTTCAAAGTAATTTCATGCGAAACAACAACCACACCTCTTAAGACCTCGGGATTTGTGTTTAAACAATCAAGCAAGAGGTCGTTGTTTGTGCCTAAAAAACTAGGTTGCACCATTACGCCTCGTTGAATTCCAACTTTCAGCGATTGAATTCTCCAGTCTGCAAATAAGGCGCTGTATTGCGGGATGTACCTTGCCTCAGGAAACGCTATGCCTGCATGAAACAAATGAAAATGACAATCAACCCAGTTTTTTGACATCGAATTATTCATGGGGTATATTCTAGTCCTCTAGATGACTAAATCACATGAGCAACCTCAATCTTAGCCTCCGTGAATTACCCGGACAAAGCCAATACGGCAAATTGGCACTCGCTTTACGCGAACGCATTGTTAGGCATGAATGGTTGCCAGGCACATTCATCCCAGCTGAATCAAGCTTGGCCCAAACATATGGGGTTGCACTTGGAACGATCAGGCAAGCTATCGCCATCTTGGTTGAGGATGGACTTCTGCAGAGACAACAAGGCAAAGGAACTTTGGTCAAAAAAGGGCTGAATGGCGCATCGATGATGCGGTTTTTTAGATTCAGGGGGATTGATGACGATGAGACAGTGACACCACAGTCCTTCATTCTTTCAAATCGAATTAGAACCGCTACAAAGAAAGAAATTCAGTATTTCGGACTCCCTGATTCAGGTCAAATACTGAGCCTGGAAAGAATCAGAAGTCTGGGCAAAGAGCCATGTCTCTTGGAGAGCATCGCCCTACCGCTGCCATTGTTTGGAAATTTAGCCGATTCAGATACACACAATTGGGATGACCTTTTGTATCCCATGTATCAAGATCGATGTGGCGTTGTCATTCATAAAACGCAAGACCACCTTAGTTTTTCGCAGTTGAACTCAACACAGGCTAAGAGGCTCAACCTTCCCGTTTTGCATCCCTGCGTATTGGTTGAACGTCAAGCTTACGACATGAGCGGAAGATGTGTAGAACTAAGGACCACCCGTGGTGATGCGTTTGCCTTCAAATACACCTCACAGATTCAGTAAACAATTTATAGGAGACAAAAATGAACAAACCATTCATCTGCAAGAATTTCAAATACTCTCTTGCTCTCACAGCCATTGCAGCTTGTGCAGTGCAAATGTCTGCTTTAGCGCAACCTGCCTACCCAAGTAAGCCAATTACCTTGGTTGTAACCTACCCGCCTGGCGGCGGTGCAGATGCCATGGCCAGGCTCATCGCTCCCAAAATGGGAGAGGCCCTTGGACAGTCTGTTGTTGTAGAAAACAAGCCTGGTGCCAGCGGACAGATTGGTGCTGCAGCCGTTGCCAAGTCGGCGCCAGATGGTTACACATTGATGCTAGACGCATCGTCTTTCGCAGTGAACCCTTCCCTCTACAACAAACTGCCCTACGACAGCCTCAAAGCGTTCAAACCGATTGGTGTGGTTGCATTGTTTCCAAACGTTGTATTAGTCAATTCAAATTTTGCAGCGAAAAATGTGAACGATCTGATCGCAACGGCTGGGAAAGCAAAAGAATCCGTTTCTTACGCATCATCCGGTAACGGTTCTGCACAGCATTTAGCTGGCGCTTTATTTGAATCTGCAGCTAAAGTTGACATGGTGCACGTTCCCTACAAAGGGGGGGGCCCTGCTCTGAATGATGTCATTGGCGGTCAGGTGCCACTATTTTTTGGCAACTTGGCTTCTACGTTACAACATGTTCAATCTGGCAAGCTTAGAGCACTTGCAGTCACCTCTGCGAAGCGGTCTGCCATCTTGCCAGACGTCCCTACCCTATCGGAATCTGGCCTCAAGGGAACAGAAATTTATGAATGGAACGCAATTTTTGTTCCGGCCAATACGCCTGAGCCCATTACAAACAAATTAAATCTCGCATTTCAGCAAGCACTTGATGCACCAGATGTCAAAGCCCGTATCTTGCAATTGGGTGGAGAAATTCAAAAAAGCAACCCAGAGCAATCTCAAAAATTTATTGAACAGCAAGTCGCTCTTTGGGGGCGTGTCATCAAAGATAGAAAGATTGTGATTGACTGAAGAGTCTCCACCCATCCAGTATCTAGTCTCGAAATTGTTTCACGTCCAAAAGATGGCGTCTAACTTTTCCAAAAACTAGTTTTACCGCCAAGCCAACCCTCTAACTCTTTCGCGTGCAAAGTGACAGCACTGAGTGCAAAATCTACTAAATTGCTGGGAAAACTGACTTGCCCCCTCCCAGCGATACCAAGTTGATTCAACGCAGGTCAAAGCGTCCAGACTCTGGACATCCCCTACCCGTTCAGAGCACCCGTACCGTCCAGAGCAACTCAAGCGTCCAGAGCTGGACACTTCAGTAAAAGTATGCAAAAAAACTCAATTACACAGTTTATTGCACATCAGTCATTTATTGCTTGCGACCCGCATAAAGCAAGCATAGTTTGAAGAAACTGTTTTCTGCCCGTAGTTCCTTCGCTGCTGCCTGCAGTCGCAAGGCATCCCTTCCAACCAGAATGAGACTGTGTTCGCGTGAGGCCAGCAGCCTGGCCATCTCCAGGCCGATACCGCCGCCGCCACCTGTGATGAGGATGAATTTTGTCGAACTCATGCTGAGCGCTCTCTAGAAGACTCAATCTGACGCCGAAGGAAATCATCAATCAGTGCAGTGACACTCAGCGGATCATCGACGACCGAAATGTGGGCTGTGTCGAGCGCCTCGAAATGACCATTGGGCAGGGCACTGGCCGCGCGCTGGAGGGCGTCAACGGGGTACATCGCATCTTGGCGACCAGCCACGAAGAGTGTGGGTGCCTTGATCCCTTTCATGCGATCAGCCAGGGATTCCCTATCGATCAGCACCGATCGAACTGCCTGTGCGAGCGCAGCACCATCGGCCTGACGAAGATGGTGATGAAAATCCTCTTGAGCGACACCGCCACGCGCGATGGTGGTCGGCAGGAAGAAAGCTTTTGCGACCCCGTTTCTGTAGGCCGCCGAAGCATGGATCCAGCGGGCCCCCCAGACCACAAACCGGTCACTCAGGCTGGGGCTGTTAGGCGACTTGATGATCGGTGTATTTAGCATGACCAAGCCAAGAATTCGCTTCGGTTGTGCTAGTGCAAACTCTCCTGCAACCAGGCCTCCCCAGGATGTTCCGACCACTGCTACGGGTTCGGAGATCGCCAATTCATCGAGCACCTCACCCAGTGCTTGGCCACAGTCATGCATGGAGATAGCTCCCGGCGAGCGGCCACTCTCCCCGTGACCTGGTCCGTCAATGGCGACGATTCGATGCCTACCGCGCCAGACTTCAATTGGATGGCGGTAAATCCTGTAGTCAGCGAGGATCGACGGCCACAGGACGATGGTTTGGCCCTCAGGCCCTGTCTGTCCTGTATCACGAACAGCGAGTGCACCGACACGGGTTATGACTTGCCTAGCAGGCGGTAGCAGTGACTTTGTTTCTCCTGTAGCAGTTGTCATAGCGTGAATTTTGGGTTCATGTTGTCGTGACCAGCAAATTCTGGCAGTGTTGCCGAAAAAAGTAAACAGCGTTAACATAGCTTCATGCAAAAAAATGAATTGCCAAAAGCCACTTCTTGCAGGAGCACGGCCAAATCCCGACTGCGAAGCTTTCATCACGGCAATCTCCGGCAGGAACTGATCGACGCCGCGCTGGCTGCTCCGGAGATCGAGGGGCTGTCGTTGCGACAACTCGCCGCGAGCCTGGGCGTCACGGCGGCGGCTGCCTACCGCCACTTTGACAGCCGTGAAGGTCTGTTATTCGAAGTTGCCCGCATTGGATTCAACCGTCTCAGGCAACGATTCGCGTCTGCTTTTGACATCACGGTTCCGCCATCAGATGTTCAGGAGGCTCGGCACCGTCTGAGTCGACTGGCGTGTGCCTATCTGCAGTTCGCCGATGACGAGCCAGCCTTGTGGCGGCTGATCTTTGGTGCGCATGCGGAGGCCTATCGCCAAAGAGTGAATGCCGAAGGCGAACCGGACAGCTACGAATATCTTCCTGCGGCTTTGCTGGGCTTGTATTCGCAGGGCGTTATTCCCACTGCGCCAAGTGAGCGTGATGCGCTGTTCGCTTGGAGTGCTGTCCACGGCGCAGCCACCTTGCGCAGCGGTCGCGTCCCGGCAGCTCTAATTTCAATCCCGGAACTCGCCAACGAGGTGGCTGAACGTGTGATCCGTGCCATGAAACATGAATGACTGAGACAGGAGACCCTGACATGATTCTTCACGACCTGAGCGCTGGCATGCACCCCCGTCGCGTGCGCATCTTCATGGCTGAAAAAGGCCTTTCGATTGAGCGACGCGAGGTAGACGCCGCGGGTGGCGCCAATGCCATGCCAGACTTCCTGCGGTTGAACCCTCTGGGCAAGTTGCCCGTGCTTGAACTCGATGATGGCAGCGCCATTGCAGAGTCATTGGCGATTTGCCGTTATCTGGAGGCATTGCACCCGCATCCACCGCTGATGGGGCAGACACCTCAGGTCTCGGCCCAAATCGAGATGTGGACGCTGCGCATGGATCACGAACTGTCACAGCCGATCGCGCTGGCATTTGTGCAAAGCAGCGACTTCTACCGCGGGCGCGTCGAGCAGGTGCCCGAAGTCGCCGGCTGGGCCCGCAATCGGGCGCTGCAGACCATGGCGTGGCTGGATGACGAGTTGGCCGAGCGCAGCCACATCGCTGGCGATGACTACACCCTGGCCGACATCGTCGCGCAGTGCGCTTGCGTGCTAGGCAAGGCGGTCGGCCTGCGCATACCTCCCGAGAAGACACATTTGTCGCGCTGGTTTACTCTGGTTTCTGCCCGTCCGACTGCCCGAGCCTGAGGCCTTTTAAAAGGAGAACTCCATGAGCGAACGCGGTGTTTGTTGTGTGATCGGCGCTGGTGATGCGACGGGTTCAGCAGTGGCGCGACGCTTTGCAGAAGAGGGCTATGTGGTTTGCGCAGCAAGGCGCAACCAGGCAGCGCTCAAGCCACTCGTTGATCACATTGCCTTTGAGGGTGGGCGGGCTATGGCATTCAGCCTGGATGCGCGGCGCGAGGAGCAGGTGGTCAACTTGTTCCAGCACATCGAAGCCGAAGTCGGTCCGATCGAGGTGCTGGTGTTCAATGTAGGTGGCAATGTTCGATTCCCGATTCTGGAGACGACGCCGCAAAAGTACTTCAAGGTCTGGGAGATGTGTGCGCTGGCGGGCTTTTTAGCGGGTCGTGAGGCGGCTCGGGTGATGCTGCCGCGCGGGCGCGGTACCATTCTTTTCACCGGCGCCACGGCCAGCCTGCGCGGGGGTGTTGGTTTTTCGGCCTTCGCAGGAGGAAAGGCCGCATTGCGGGCACTGGCCCAATCCATGGCTCGTGAATTCGGTCCACAGGGATTGCATGTGGCGCATGTGGTCATTGATGGTCTGATTGACACCGCCTTTGCGCGTGAGCATTTTGCGCAGCGCGTGGCCGAGGTCGGACCGGATGGCATCCTGAACCCGGACCACATCGCTCAGGCCTACTGGTGGTTGCACAGCCAGCCGCGCGATACGTGGACTTTCGAGCTGGACCTGCGCCCCTCTGCAGAAAAATGGTGAAGGATGCAAATTCCCCTTTTTTCCCACTTACAAAACCTGGGTTTTTATCAATGAGTTGTTAGAGTCACGGCATGCAAATATCAATTGATACAGCCAACAGTATGTCAATTGCCCGTTACTTGGGAGGAACGGGATTGGCTCTCTGGGTATTTGTAATGGCTTTGATGCCAGACCCTGGTTTCATGGCCCCTTGGCTATGGATGGCGCTCTTCTGGGCACTCCAAATTGGAGTCGGCCTGACCATTCTTCAGACGATTTTGTACCTAATGAGCAGAGTTGAGTCGAAGGGCCGAATGCCTTTGTGGTCGCTCGTTGCGATGAGTGGCTTATGTGGTTCTGTCGTACTGGCGCCGATCTACTGGCTAATCGGTGAGGGATTGATGCAGCAATTTATGGGATTTGCTGAAACGATTGACACCGATGAACTCCGCAGCGTTGAGCGAACATTGGGTTGGGCTGCACTGGTCGAAGAGTGGCTGGATATTTCAGGTCCAGTCATTGCTGGATGGGCGTTGATTTCTTGGCCTCGCTTGCAGGGCTTGTTGCCGCCATTGGTTCAAAAGACCAACTGGTCAGTCGATGAACCGCTGGTAGCCCTGTCGCAAGAACCCAAAGTCATTGAGGTGAGCGTTCGCAGTTGGCGTGAAGCACTCCCCAGAGAGCTGGGTGACGATGTAATTGCCGTGAAGTCCGAGCTTCAATACTTGCGTGTCTGGACCAACCGGGGCGCAGCGCTGGTGCTGGGCAGTTTGCAAGAAGTGGAGGACGAAGAAGGCAGTGCCGGGATGCGGATTCATCGATCATGGTGGGTACATGCCAGGCATGTGCGGACCGTAAGGCGTCGCGGTGAAGCTGCCATTTGTGAGTTGAGCGATGGCCGCGAAGTGCCAATCAGCCGACGCCGAAAGGCGGATGCGATGGCGCGATTTGGTGACCGAGCGCGGTACCAAGAAATGCCAACCGCATCCAAAAGCCTACCAGCTCACGATGGTCAAAATAACCTTCGCAATCCCAATTGAACAGAAACAGGGTTGTAGCGAGGCTGCATCAGTCGACCCGTGACCCCTTCTTCTGCTGGCAACTCAACGTTCCCAAGTCGCAATAAGCGAACATCAGCGGTAAGTCTCCAGGTATGCCCCAGCGGTATCTCAGTACCACCGATCAGCTGTAAGGCGGTTTTTCCACTCTTGGACCATGCGCGCTCTGTACCACCAGAAGGGATATCGAAATCGATCTCCTGAACCCACCCCAGACCCGCACCCACGTAGGGTGTCCAGCTGCCAGTTGGGCCAATAAAGCGCCTAAGACCGTTGACAAAGATGATGTTAGAAGCAAAGTCGCCGCTGGATGCGAGCGTGGTTGCGCCGCGATTGAGCGACTTGAGGTCATGACGGCGCCAGTTCCATTCAAGCTCCGATGCCCAGCCATTGCCGTAACGAAACCCGATATCGCCGCCGAGACCCAATCCTGTCCCAAAGTTGGCCTTTAACCCAGAGCCCAAACCCGCATTACCTATTTCATTAAAGTTAGTAGAACCGAGGTTGCTGGTTTGAGCATAGACCGTCGAATAGAAGGCTCGTGGCTCAGTCTGTGCCCAGGAGTTCCCTGTCATGCCGATCATCATTGACGATGCCGCCAAAGCTAAAAAAGAGGGGAAGAATTTCATGAAATGCCTTTCCAAATCACTGAGTTGATGAAAGGTCGGTAAGGCTCTCGTGATCAAGCTCATGCCGACAAAGATTGAATGTACGGAAAGCTTCTGGCGAAAAGCCAGCATTTTTGAACGAATGGTGGATTGGTTGAACGAGTGGCTTCAGATCGCACGAGGCAAAGCATCGGCCAGAAAATCATAGGCCGCACGAATCCGCTTACTAGTCCGAATTTCTTTATGAACCGCCAACCAAACTGGCAACGGCTCAATTTTTAGTTTTGGCAGAACTGGAATGACTGCAGAATCGGAACGAATCAGGTACTCACTGACAAACCCGACTCCCAATCCCGCTCTGACTGCTTGCCATACGACGATCAAGTCGTCGGACCGAAACGCAAATTGTTCTCGGCCAACCACAAGACCTTGCGCAGCAAAGCCTTTGAGTGTGTCGTCGTTTCGGTCACCGCCAATCAAATCATGTGCCAGCAAATCATTGGGTTGACGCGGTACGCCTCGTCTACGCAGGTAATCTTGGTGAGCGCAGGCTCTTAATGTGACTTTACCCACACGGCGCGCAATGATGCTAGCTTGTT
>Ga0209355_1001683_pt1 | contig 12460 bp, 8 predicted proteins | sample LauGreSBDMM110SN_3_FD_187563 | JGI IMG/M metagenome (GOLD analysis project Ga0209355, IMG submission 187563) | Freshwater lake microbial communities from Lake Michigan, USA - Sp13.BD.MM110.SN (SPAdes) (version 2) | ecosystem: Environmental > Aquatic > Freshwater > Lake | place: Lake Michigan, USA...
CTTTAATTTAAAATCAATTTTATTAAAATAATACACTTTTTATTAAAATAATACACTATTAAATATGTTTATAAATAAATTTTTAAATATTAGTTTATTATTATTATGTCTACTCAAAAAATACTAACAATAAATCCAGAAGCTTTTAAATTTCCGGGGAAAAAAAAAACATTAAAAGAGAGAAAAATCAAACCACTGCAAAATGCAAATCAAGCGTTAAAATCTAATAAATTAAAAAGAGAGTTATTAAAAAAAGTTAAAGATTATCAAAAAAATAAAGAAGTTGAAAAAATTAGCGATTCAAATTCAAAGCAATTAGAAAATCAGGCACCCAATTTATTTAATTCTAATACTTTAGAAAATAGTGATTTTGAGAGAGAATTCAACAAATCTCTCACATTTTTACATGATTTATCCAAAAAAAATAAAGACAAGAAGAAAAAGAAAACATTGAAAGTATCAAACTTAGACGTTCATATTGATGTACCAAAAGATGATCTAATAACTACTTCAAATAAAGAACCGAGTTATGGTTGTTTAAAGAATGGTACAAAACCAACATTCCGAGATTTAGTTAAAACAAGGAAAAATAATATACAAGACACAAATGACCGTATACGTATCATTCTTGACAAGAATGAGTATTATGATTATAATGCATTTCATAATAAATATAATTCTGAAGAAGACGTAATTAGTTTAGACAAAAATTCACATGAAGAGGCGCCACAGCAGCCTGTAAAACTCCAAGCAATTGTAGCAAGAGAAAATGTAGCAAATCTCTCTAATAATGATAATAATGGTTCAAATATTACTGACTTATTTGAAAATAAGATAAAAATTTTAAATACTATGGATAATTTATTGGTGGATAATTTACTGGATACTAATAAAGAAGAAAATACTGGTAGCAAACACGTGAATTGTGAATTAAAACAAGAGGAGTCAAAACCCATTGAATTAAAACACGAGGAATTAAAACATGATGAGTCAAAACCCATTGAATTAAAATATAATGAAAATAGTGTTATTCCTAAACTTTGCATTACAACAAAAACATATAAATACAAATTAGGAAAAAATAAAGAAAGAAGACAAATTGGTGTATTAATTAAAAATAGAGATACCCAAAAAAGAATTAAACAAGAAATTGAACAAATGAAACAAGAAGATATTCAAACTGTTAAAAACTATTTACGCGAAAAGGGATTAATAAAACTTGGTTCACAAGCTCCAAATACTATATTACGTAAAATGTATGAAGATAGCATATTATCTGGTGAAATTAATAATAATAATAAAAATAATTTAGTATTTAATTATTTAAACACTTAGATTTTATGTTTACCGTATAATAGTTTAAACATTATTAATAACATTAATAATGATAACCCCAAATAATATATTTTAACAATTGTAGAATCTTCAAAGTTGACAGACTCAATAATATTATCGATGTTTGAAGAGTAAATAATTTTATCACCATTTTGAGTTATAATATTTTTGTTTATATAATCTATAATATCCTCTATATTATATTCTATACTATCTTCTATATTATTTTCTATATTATTTTCTATACTATCTTTTGTATTATTTTCTATACTATCTTTTGTATTATTTTCTATACTATCTTTTGTATTATTTTCTATATTATCTTTTGTATTATCTTCTATATTTTTAAAACCTCCCTTACCTATACAAGAATTTATAATAGTAGTTGGAACGTTTGGTCTACCATGTATAAAATTATCTGCTCTCATTTTTTTTATATCTTCGAGTGAAAAATGTAGTCCATCAGGGCTAGCTCCACTATAATTCATTAGCGAATCTTTTCCCGCAACAATATGACATTTTACTTTTGCTTCTAGACAATAAGGTTTAGACTCTTGAGTAAATGACCCAGCAACATCGTAAATATTATATGCTAATTTTTCTATATTTCCCGCCATAGATGGAATTAATCCATTTCCATTTGCAACATCTGCTCCACCGGTTAAAAAATTGGCTCCCGTGCTTACATTATCTATATATTTATTTAAAGTTTTTTCACGTGGAGTTTTATCAGCATTACAAATTGTTCTACCGGCCGTATCTACTGGAATACATTTTAAGCTAGTTTTTAAAACATATCTATTACCAAGGAGAGGGAGCGAACTTAATGCATCCTTACATTCATTTCTTGTAACATTGTCGGGTTTTCTTATTAAATAATCCATATAATTTGATAATTCACCAAACACTTTTCCAACATTTTGCATACTTAATTGGCGAGCACCTGTAGTAATATCAATATTAGGATCCCTAATACAATAGCTATAATTATGTGTTGTTCCACCCATAGCATTTATAACACATCTTTCAGCTACAGCCATATTATATATATATTATATATAATATATATTATATATATATAATATAGTTTTATTAATTTAATTAATATCTATTTAAACTATTATTAAGACCGGTTGTTAATGCTACATCTGGCTTTTTGCTATTATTCATTTTCTGCCTAAATATTTGTTCAGCTGCATTAGCACCTTGAGCGGTATGCGCGTCTGGGAAATAATACATAGCACCACAAGACCGAAAATTTTCTGCTGTTGGAGTTTTACAAGCTTCAAGGTGCCTCATGAAAGCGAGTAATTCTTCCACTTGGCGCTGTGCTCTACGGCGCTTTGATGCTTCGCTTTCAAACCAATTACCTTCAACAATTTTGTGATTTGTTTTATAAAATAAGGAAATAGTAAAGAAAAAAATTAGCCCTATAAATAATAGTGCAACTAGATTTTTAAAAATATGTAATAAATTTAAATTATGTAAAACACTATTAGTTAATATATTACTTAATATATTATTTTTCATTATATAATTTATATAATGAAAGATATATAATTTATTGCTTTTTAATATATTTTTTAATATATTTTTTAATATATTTTTTAATATATTTTTTAATATATTTTTTAATATATTTTTTAATATATTTTTTAATATATTTTTTAATATATAATGAGACTACGACTTTCAAAGTATTATCAGTCTTGGAAAGATTTACCAAATAATAAAGTAACTATTGTTCCTAAAAATATTAAAAACGATGATGTAACTAATCCCAGAACTTATAGTGCTTGGCCTGAAGATTGTGCTATAAAAAAATATAAATTTCATGCTAATCCAATTAAACATTATAGAAAACAATATACCAACATTAACTCATCACAAAACACTTTTAGTAAATTATCTTTAATTGGTACTTTAGATAAACCAGGTGGTACCATTAATACACAAATTAATGAAATAAATTGTAATGATGTGAAGTCAAATACAAACTTACATATTTTAACATATTTTGATATAAATAATAGTTGCAATACTAATGTTGGAGACAAATTTTACGATCCCATAACAAATAAAATGCAATGCACATCGCTAAATCCTGAAGCATTAGTAATTAAAACAGCAACTACTATTTTGTCACATGATTATAGTTCATCCAATAAGGAATATTTATATAATAAATGTAAAACTTTTACCCAAAATTTGCCATTTCAAAATGATATTAATATAAACAATGGAACACTAACCAAAACGTGTAATGGTATTGTAAGTTGTGTTAAATATACTCCATCAAATAAAAAATTTCAAACACAAGGACCAGTAAGTTCAAGTGCTCGAACACATAGTTTAAAATATGGATGTGTTGATGGTGTTTCATGTAGAAAACAAGTTGCAATAAATAATTGCCCACTCACAATGTCGATTGAAGAATGTAGTGGTTTAAAAAAATTACTAAATAGTCCTACTCCTGTGTGTGTGGGTTGTATAAATGATCCAATCACAATACGTCGTAAACGTATTAATATATTAAAATAAATTAATAACAATAAATTAATAACAATAAATTAATAACAATAAAATTCCTTATTTATTGCAAAATGATGTTTCTTACACCAATTTATAGATTTATTAATATTAGAAATAATAATACCATTTAATTTAGTAAAATATTCATTTGTATTGTTATTACTACAATAACTATTATGTGTTATTTTTCTGTCACTTGTAGACTCGCCAATTGTAGACTCGTCACTTGTAGACTCGCTAATTGTAGACTCGCTAATTGTAGACTCGCCAATTGTAGACTCGCAAATTGTAGACTCGCTACTTGTAGACTCGCCAATTGTAGACTCGCCAATTGTAGACTCGCCAATTGTATTAATTAAACATCTATTATTTGTTATAGATTTGGTATTTAAATATTTAAATAAAGAAGAATATTCATTATTTACTAAGTTATATTTTATATTTAATATTTTTAATTCTTTTATTAAATTTATTGTAGCACTTATATTTTCCAGTTGTTGTTCTCCATATATTGCGTTAATTTCTTGAATTTTTGTAAGAAAGTATTTGTTTAATTTTAGATTGAATAATGATGATATAGAATCAATATTATTAATAATCAAATCAAAATTTTCTATAATGTTTGTTATGATTTTTTTATTATTATTTTTATAATTAATACAAATTATATATTTTTCAGAATTAGCAATTCTGCTTGTATTTGGTTTAAATATGTACACATTTTCATACAAATTACATAATAAATATATAATTTCCAATGTTTTATATTTAAAAATATCAAATAGTTTCAATATAAAATTTCCTCCTGTTTTTTGCATTACTAAAGCGAAAAATATTTGTGACAATATTAATTTAAAAGATATATCTTCTTGGTTATTAAAATCACTTGAAAAATCAAAACCACCATCTCCCGTAATATAATCCATAGAATTATTGTATTTTTTATAACAATATGTCAAATTTTCTTTTAAAAATAAATCTCCTGTTTTAGAAGCACCATATTCAAGAATAATATTTGGATTATTATTTAGTAATTGTGATGCTCGTTTCCACGATGGAATATTAATATCATCACTTATTAGTGTCATACCATAATATAAATCTTCTTTATTGTGTCTTATATAATTAAAAGCTTCAATAAATCCACCCGGACCTTCTGCTAAATGAAATGATTTAATTTTAGTTTTTTCAGTTAAAAAACTAAAAGTATCCACAATTTCTATCATTTTAAAAAATGCACGAGATAAAGGCTTATATTTGCATAGAGATAATTTATAATTAGGAACACAACTATGTATAAATTCATATGGGTTTGTTAATTTTTTTACAATATCCCAATATTCAGAATAATTATTAATAACTTGTTTTAGTACATTCAAATAATTACATAATGATGGACATATAATAGTAAAATTTGCAGTTTTATTATTTTCACTATTCAAAACCTGTGATTTGTATATAATATTAAAATCTAAATTACTATTATTTAAATTTGGTAAGTTCAAATATGTCATCTACTTGTTTTTTGCTACTAATAATTTATAGTTTTATATGTTTATATGTTTATAAAATATATAAATGTTATAAAAATATATATTATGTGACTTCATTTTGCTTATAATTTATTTTTTGCTTTTTTCCATTTTCTTTGTTTTTTCTTCTTCTTTCATTGCTTTCTTTTCTTCTTCTTTCATTGCTTTCTTTTCTTCTTTTAGTAGTGCTTTTTGTTCTTCTTTTAATACTTTCTTTTCTTGTTGAGTTTTTGATTTTTCTTCAAGTTTAAGCTGTTTTTTTTGCTCTGCTAATTTATTTTTTTCTTCTACTGATAATTTTACTTTAATTTTCATTTCTTCTTTCATTTCTTCTTTCATTTCTTCTTTCATTTTTTCACCATTATCACCATTATTAGTAACAGGCAACGAGTTTTCTATTATTGGTTCTAAATTCAATGTTTCCGCTAAATATTTTTCAGCCAATTTTTTAGACTTGGCACTTAACATTTTCGCTTGCTTATTTTCTAATTCATTATCTAGATTTTCAAATTCATCAATAGCGTTAGCCATTGTTTCTTTTTCTTCATCGCCATGTTCATCAATTAAATCATCATTATTAACATTACGAATTTTTTTAAATACAAAATAATTATTTAAAAAGGAAATTTGTTTCTCCTCAATACTTAACTCGGTCGATGAACCGATTTTTTTTAATAAATTAGTGTTTTTTTTTAATTCAACCATCATAAAGTTATATAATTGTTCAAATGACCCATAACTATTGGGCAAATTTAATTGTTTATATTCTGTTTCTGTTAGTAATACAAACCCATTTCTCTCCATAACATTAATAAAATACTTGAAATTTACTAAATATTCTCTAAATGTTTTGTTTATTGTTTCTTGATAAATATCAATTGCATAGCCTAAACTTGTTTCATCATCTCTAAACTCGTTTACATCATATTTTTTGGTAATTTGCCAAATTTTCTTTTCATTTTTAAATATGCTCATTGAATCATCAACAGGCGTAGAGTGTAACATATTAAATATTTTTTGTCCATCATAACAAGTTCCAATAAAATAACCCTCTAATTGGGTTGAATGTTTTAAATTGTTAATAAATTCGCGCAATATTGCTTCGCTTTCAAACATATAATGGAGAGCAAATTGTATAGAACTAATATTAAACCCATTTTTCGCAATTCCATAATTATTAAATACACCTTTTCCTAATAAAATCTCATTTTTTGTACCTTCACCATAAAGAGCCTTAATTATTTGTTTTGACTTATCATCATAAAAAGCAGAACCATTTTTAATATTTTTTGAACTATTTGCATGTAAAAATAATGCTTTTGGAATTATGCTAAATCGTTGTGCATAATTTAAATAACGCGCACAAACTCCATCTAACCTATTTTCAATATTATCTTTGCTTATATCCAAACCCAAAACAAAGCTCAAGTTTGCGGCTATCCATTTTGGTAAATCACCTCCTTTACCCACTGCATAATCTATTAGTGTATATCCTGATTTTGAAACATTATTTATTAACATATTTTTTACATATAAATTATGAAAATCTCGAAGTGATTTTGTTTCGGAAGTTTTTGAATTGTTATTATAATATACATCATCATCATTATTTATTGTTACTCCATTTCCAGACGTTAAAATAGCCTCACTAATTGGATTATGAATAGAATGCCAATTTGCATTTGCAGTATGATAGGCATTGCCAAAATTTCTAAAACCAGACCGCAACTCTGCTGTTTTATCATAACGAACACGAAGAGGCTCCCATCTCCAAAATTCCAGTTTATCACTGTTATAAGCAAATTCTACAATTGTAGAATCTTCTATTTCTTCGCCTTCGTTTGTGTAAATTTTAAAATTATTTGAATGGTCAAATTTACCCATTATATTACACAGTCCAGCATTAATATCGCTCGGATTTGTTGGATAAAATCGTGCTGGTTTATAACTATTTAAATAACTTTCTCTGGAATCGTGCTTAATTTCATTATTAATGATGTTATTATATGGATTAATATATCCATGTTTTTTTTCATCAAAGCCAACATTTAAAATTATAGTATAATAACTATTTACTTGGTTAAAATTTTCTAGATTTGTGCCTTCATTATTTAATAGCCCAATATAATTTTCGCCAAATTCGTTTTTTTTAAATCTAACAAGAAAATCAATAGTGTTATATTTTGGTGGTTTCCACTTAAAAGATTCATTCCATGTGACTTTGTAATTTGGGGCTTTAATATTAATAGTTTTGGAACTCACTCCTGTGTTTGCTGGTGTAAAAATTAGTCCATCTGTATTATATTCATATAGACCCGAGTTAATATTGTTTAAAATTGTGGCACATCCATTAAATATATGTGGTCCATAAAACTTTTTAACATTTATTTTAAGAGGTAGTGTTTTGTTACCGCTAATTGATGTTAAATCTAATGATGCTATCATACTTTTTAATAATACTAGACGAGACTCGGTTTTAATAGTTTCGCCTTTTAAGGTTTCTCCTTTCAAGGTTTCTCCTTTCAAAGTTTCGTCTTTTTTTTCTAAATTAATAAATGGTAGTCCAGTTACATTTTTCTTACCAAAATAGTATACATCAAAACAAGCAAATGTATTTACATAAGTGCCTTTTTTATCATGTAAAATGTGTTCTCCGTCAATTATTGAGTTAAATAACTCTTTTTTTGTGCTAATACAACCAGTAAATTGTAAGTTCATATTTGTAGAAATAAAATATAACTTTCCGATTGGTGAAATATATAACAATTTTCTAGTACCGTCTGCTTTATCTGTAACAGTATAATTTTGTCTAATATTTGGTATTGAACTATTTGTATCGTTAATTTCTGATTCGGGTAAAATATTTATCATTTGCAAAGTAGTTGATGATGGACCAATAAAATCTTTAATATTTAATTTCATAGCGTGTTTATAGTCAGAACCTTTTATTAACATTAAATATTCATTATAAACATTGTTTTGCTCACTTAAACTAATTGGATAATTAGTTTCTTGAATACCAATCAATATATATTTAATCACTTTTCGCAAATTGGTATATAAATATTCTGTAGTGTACATACTTTTATTAGCATTAATAATCGCATTATTAAACTCAATTTCTACTTCAAAGTTTTCCAATGAGCTAAAAACTTCCGAGTCTTTAATATTAAATTGCTCTATAAATCGTGAGTTATTTGTTTTAGATGTTTTTACAATTGAACAATGAATTAAAAAGGGGTATGATGGGTGACTATATTCATAACGCTTAATATATCTAAAAATTTTCTTTAGTGAATTCCATTGTCCATACATTTCCTCAATTATTGGATTATTTCTAGAATAATTCTTTTCTATTTGGTAGCTTACGCGAAAATTATAATCATCAAAATCTAAAGGCATTAACTGGGTTCCACTTTCACCATTTTTAAAATAGTCTTTTTCTATAAAATTTAGATTAGTTTCATCTACTATTCCCGACAAATTATCTAATTTGCAATAACTTTGAATGTTTGGTAGCCCGGTTATTTGAGTTCTAATTTGAGAATTAGTCATAATTCTTAAATAATAATTTTCATTATTTAATTTGAAATCATAATTAAGCAAACTTTTTATAATATTGTAAAAATCAACTTTATTAATATTTTTTATTTTTTTTGTTCCAAATCGGACTTCAAATTCAGGAACATTTTTTTCACTTAGCTTTGCAAAACTCGATAAATAAGTCTCAATATATCCAATAAATTGTTTGCTTAATTGATTTTTCTTGGCTTCATTTGCGTCATTTGCGTCGTTTGCGTCATTTGCGTCATTTGCGTCATTTGCGTGTTTTGGTTTATTGGGTAATAGATTAGCAAACATAAGTAATTATATATTATTATTTATAATATAAATTTATAAATAATATCAATTTTGTTTTTAAATAGTCTTTAAAACAGATAAAGTTAATAGTTTAGATTTATTATTTATAAATATATTATAGTATATTATAGTATATTATAGTAATATGACAAATAATAAAACTACATTTAAAAAAAAACATAGACGAACCCATAAAAAGAAAGATTGTTCAAATAAAAATCATAGAAAATATGTAAAAAAAAACAGTATTATGAATAGAGTTCAAATAGGTTGTTCAAATAATAGGAGTAAAGTTATGATGGGTGGTGGTGTAAATGGTATTAGTCAACCGTTTGAAAATATAGGCTATAATATATTTGATGGTATTACTAATGCATATAATAGTTTATTTGGATATTCATTGCAACCTAGTTCAGATGTTACATATCAGCCATATTTAGTATAATTTAGTATAATTTAGTATAATTTAGTATAATTTATTATAATTTACCATTTTTTAATAAATTATAATATATATAATGGCATATTTAAATAAATTTACAAAAGACTTTAGAAATTTATGTACCCCTGCATTTGTATATTTATCTATTTCGGTAATCATTTTTATTGTAATTGCTGTACAAAATTTTGGCAATACAACAAAGTATTGTGTTGGTGCTTATGAGTGTAATTTACCAAATACATATATATTATTTATTTTTAAAGCTGTGTATATTTTATTTTGGACATTTATCTTAAATTCATTATGTAAAGCTGGCTACAAAGAAGTATCCTGGTTTTTAGTATTATTGCCTTTAATATTATTATTTGTTATATTGGGACTAATTATAGTTTCATATTCTAATGTAGGATTACTATATTAATTAACATATTAACATATTAACATATTAACATATTAACATATAAAATATTAACATATAAAATATTAATATTAATTAATACTACTAATATTAATGTCAACAAATACACAACCACCAATAATGAAAAAAAGTAGTATTAGCAAATCTAATAAATCGAATGATTCTGATATAGCTAGTCATGAAGAATTGGCATGGTTAGTTATTGATAAATATTTTGCAAATGACCCAAATATATTAGTTAAGCATCATTTAGAGTCTTATAATGATTTTTTCAATAATAAGATTCATAATATTTTCAAAGAAAAGAATCCAATATTAATTATGAAAGAGCAAAATGACACTACAAAAGAATACAATTATAGAGCAGAATTATATATTGGTGGTGTTGATGGAAAACGTATATATTATGGAAAACCAATAATATATGATGAACACAGAGAGCATTTTATGTTTCCAAATGAAGCCCGCTTAAGAAATATGACATATGCCATAACAATTCATATTGATGTCGAAGTAATTTATAAAATAAACAATGAAAGCGGAGAAATAGTAGAAACAAAAAGTTTACTAGAAAAAATTTATTTAGGAAAATTTCCTATTATGTTAAACTCTGATTTATGTATATTAAATAGTCTTGATCCACTAGTCAAATTTAATATGGGTGAATGTAAAAATGATTATGGTGGTTATTTTATTATTGATGGTAAAGAAAAAGTATTAATAAGTCAAGAAAAGTTTGCAGATAATATGTTGTATGTTAAAGCAGATTTTAATGAGTTATATAGTCATTCTGCAGAAATAAGGTCTGTATCTGAAGATGCTTCTAAACCAATACGCACATTGAGTATTAGAATATTGCGACAAGATACTAAATATAGCAATAATCAAATATTAGTCAATGTTCCTAACATACGAAAACCTGTACCGCTATTTATTTTAATGCGTGCGTTAGGTGTTATAAGCGATAAGGATATTATTAAAATTTGTTTATTAGATTTAGAAAAATATGAAAATTATATAGGACTTTTTATTTCATCGATACATGATGCCGGCAATATTTTTAATCAAGAAGTTGCATTAAAATATTTAGCAACATTTACAAAAGGAAAAACAATTTCACATGTTTTAGAAATTTTGATGGATTATTTATTACCTCATATTGGAGAAAATAATTTTTTAAATAAGGCATTCTTTTTGGGATATATGGTTAAAGAATTATTACAAGTTTATAAAAATGATAAGATGTCAACAGATCGCGATAGTTTTAAATTTAAAAGAGTTGAGTTAGCGGGAACTCTTATATATGAATTATTTAAAGAATATTATAGTTTACAGCAAAAACACATATTTCAAAAAATAGATAAAGAATATTACTATAAAAAGGGTATTTATCAAAACGATTTTATAGGATTGATTGAAAACAATTATTTTGAGTATTTTAAAGAGCGAGTTTTGGAAACTGGGTTTAGAAAAGCATTTAAAGGAAACTGGGGTGCAGAAGAGCACACAAAGCGTTTAGAAGTTGTGCAAGATCTAAATCGTTTATCGTATAATTCTTTTTTATCACATTTACGCAAATTAAATTTGCCGCTTGATTCGAGTGCAAAAATAATAGGACCGCGTTTATTACATTCAACGCAGTGGGGTATTATTGATCCTGTAGATACTCCCGATGGTGGTAATGTTGGCTTACATAAACATATGTCAATAGGATGTACTATAACAAGCGGATATTCTAGCAAACCAATTATTGAATTATTGCGAACAGTATTTTTTATGGAGTTGTTAACAGAATGTACAATTGAATATATTGCGCAATGTACAAAAGTATTTGTAAATGGAGCATGGGTAGGTATTGTAACAAAGCCCGTTGAAGTAATGGAATTATTAAAAAATTATCGTAGAATTGGATTGTTACCTATTTATACTAGTTTAAGTTGGTCTATTAAGGAAGACATTATTTATATTTATTGTGATTCCGGAAGATTAACAAGACCCGTTTTTTATTTAAAAAATGGTGCTATTTCTTATCAATCAAAATTCATTTATGAGAAATTATTAGCACGTGATTATAATTTTAACGAATTATTAATTGGTTTTAATCCATTAAAAATATTGAATAAAGATAAAAAAGAGCTAGCAATCAATTTGAATGATTTTATAAAGCTGAATCAAATATTTTTTCATTATAAGGATATATATGACAAATCGGAAAGTCTTCCTAATTCTTTTGATGAGTTAGTAGAAAAGGGTGGTATTATTGATTTTTTAGACACATCGGAAACGGAGACATCATTAATAGCGATGGATGTTGAACATATTAATAAATTTACTACTCAT
>Ga0209355_1001684_pt1 | contig 12459 bp, 13 predicted proteins | sample LauGreSBDMM110SN_3_FD_187563 | JGI IMG/M metagenome (GOLD analysis project Ga0209355, IMG submission 187563) | Freshwater lake microbial communities from Lake Michigan, USA - Sp13.BD.MM110.SN (SPAdes) (version 2) | ecosystem: Environmental > Aquatic > Freshwater > Lake | place: Lake Michigan...
CTATTTATGAATGTTTATAATCCAGATAAAAAAGAAATAACTGAATTTAGTAAATTACAATTATATTTTTATGCCAATTCTATGTTTTTATTAAATAATATTAGATATATTTTTACAGTATTAATTAGTGTTACACAAATAGATATTGCCATTTTTTCTGTGCTTGTAGAAGAAGTAATTGTTATTTTTACAATAAAAATGTTACTTGATGAAAAAAAATTCATAAAAAAAAAATCATTGTTACACAAAGAAGTTATTATGCTAGACATTGAAATGAATAGTATAGATTGTAAAAATTAAATAAAAATAAAATTAAAATAAAAATAATAAAAATGATAGTATTGTTATTCTTTTTTAAAATTGAAATGAATTTTTTTATAAAGTGCTAAGTCTTGGAAATATGAAGGAAAGCACTAAGAATTATTTCTATGACCTTCCAGACGACATTCAGATGAAAATTTTATTATTTGTCAGCAAGGCACTAGTCATTCAGCGCAACAATAATGCGCTAGTCATTCAGCTCCACGAAGAGTTCATGGACATTAGGGATGACCTTTGGTCTTACGCTGGACGTATAGCGTTCGTTGCTTCCAGGGAAGTGTATGCAGAAATACGTGCCAAGTGGGACTATGTATATGACCCAGACAATCCTGAGTATCATAGTAAGTATGGTGGAGGTTATAGTCCCAAATACTTAATATGATGGTCCATGTTGAGGCATTCTAGATTCTAGGCAGTTGGACTGCAACTGACTGGAGCTAGTCGGTTTATAACTAACTAGTGCTTTACAAAACTACACCAAAGAAGTTTGCTCCATGTCTTGTATTCCATGTGTGCTGTTTTTTCTTCTTAAAAGGTTATGCATATATTTTCATATAAAAAATATTGTTATACTTTTTAGAGATGCTCTCATTTATATATTGTCTCTTGACACTTGTCTGGTATGTCTTGCATATTGCCGTTTTTTATGCACTAGTTAGTATGCTTTATTAAAATTGAAATAAATTTTTATTTAGTTAAGTATTAGTCTGACACAAACTATAGTAAGCAAAACAAGACACTAGCGCTATGGATGCTCATATTATTGCTTTGTATGATGATGAGACTAACGCGCCTATGATAAATGATAGCATCAATTTTGTTGTAGAAGAAATTCAAAGAGACATTGAATTAAGCGAACTTTCTAGACATTTGAAGGCTATTATGAATAGTTGGGTAAGAACGCATTCATGGTATAATAGTGATCGAATGTCAAAGTTTGAGTGGTGTCTTCGGAACGTCGTGTCTAGGACAATGAGAAGTCAAGTACTTGACCTTTTTAAGGTCCGTATCAAGGACTATGGACCTGGGCGGTCTATTGACGAAGACGACTTGAAATTTAAACTACGAGAAGTGTCTTATCGATTGACTAGATTTACTAGTGACTATTTTTGGGACTTGGATACCGAGTTGACAACCGAAGCAGATCGCTGGGTAATAAACAATGGAGAACGCGTTATAGCTATAGACTTTGAACGTCCCTTTTCGTGGTTTAGCAGTCGGACTATGTCAACACATTATCACTTGCCTCATGTTCCTAAGTACCCCGTAAATTTTGTTCCATTACAAGTATTAGCATGCGACTTCAAACATGAACCAAATTGGACTTGCTCTATTTGCTTGGAAGTTGATTCTATTGCTGTTAATTCTCGTTGTGTTAGAACTGCTTGTCAGCATATATTCCATATGGGATGTTTAGATGATTGTAAGCGTGTATTCTTACAACAAAAGGAAAATTACAACAAGACGTGTGTTCCATGTCCTTTGTGTCGTGCTCCTATTTATTAGAGACTTACGTGTATTATATTGTAGTGTGTTGTCTTATCTTATAAAAAAATTTGTTATTAGTTATTAGTTATTAGTTATTAGTTAAAGGTATTCTAATTTTTTAATAATGGGTTGTAATATCAAATGTTATTTTCGACTTTATAAAAATATCAACACGACATAAGGGGCAACTAATTTTTGGGTGGCTAGCATCTTTTTTAACAGCCTTATCAAACATTGGATATAAGCATTGTATATGAAATCTGTGGTTACATAAAGTTGTAATAGTACTATTAATGTCCATTGCGCATAAACAAATTGCGCAATCATTTTCACAAGCACTACATACTGGTTCTACTTGTTCTACTGGTTCTACTTTTTTTTCTTTAAGAATACAAATAGTAGCATATATTTTGTTTTTTATGTCAAAACAATCATCTTTGCTATTTAGTAAATCTAATGCTTTATTATATAAATAATAACCAAAAATCATAATCCAGTTATTTTTTTGAAACTCATCAGTAAGCGTACGTAATCCTTGTAAGTCATTATGTGCTGATGCTTTAAAAGTTACATAATGAAAAATTTTTAATCGATTATTAGCTATATATTCTTGAAATTCGCATTGTTGGGCATGCGGTACGTTTAACCCTATATAACCGTCTTTGTCTAAAAATAACGTATCAACAAACAATAAAATCGCATAATTAGTCTTTAATTCAAAATCATCTTCGCTATGATAATGTGTAGTAATTAATGTTTTATAAAAATGTTCCACATTTTGCTCGTTCAAGATTTTGTTTAATAAATATTTAGTTATTACACACATCATTTGTTTCTTATATTGTAATTTATTTGAATTCTTTTGTTATATGTTTAAAAAAAAAGAAATCAATTTTTTTAAAGCAATAAAAAATATAAAAATATAAAAAAAAATTGATTTATAAATATTATAATTCAACAATTAAATTATTATACTATGAGTACTATGTTTTCAAAGAAAATGCTCTACATTCCGGATTATGTTGTTTATGAAGACATTCCTACTATTATTAAGTATTTTGAAGATTTCAATATTGCGAAAATTAAGGATGTTCAAGTTTGTAAGCATCTTGAAGAAGAATTTTATGTTGAAAATCATTATAATTATTATAATTATGGTTACGCTTTAGTGGAAGTTGAATATTATTATAATAATCAAGGTTCGCAGAATTTTTACAATGCTATTGAAAATAACAAATGCGCAATGGTTTATGATGATCCATTATATTGGGAAGTTCAATTTAGTCCTTTTAAAGAGCACGCTACTCCATTAGCAAGTGATTGTAATACATCTCATTGTGATTGTGATACTAGTCCTAGTACTAATACAGTAATTAATGATTATAAATATGACACTTCTACTGAAGAACATTATTATTCTTCAAGTTCTGAAGAAAATGACCCAGATGACCCAGATGACCCAGATTATGTAAATACACAAGAAGAATCGTCCGATGATGATTACAATTATGAAACATATAAGAAGCATTATTCTAGTTTTAAGAGCAAGCAAAAAGCAAAGAAGCAAAAGTTATCAAATGAACTAAGTGAAATGAAAAAAACAATTGAAATTATTAAAAATAAACAAGAAAAAATGCGCCTTTTATTAATTCATAATAAAAAATCAAAATCTAAAGACAAGGAGTATAAAACTAACTGGGCACGGCGTCTTCGAGTCAATAATTAATCTTTATAAAATTCATCATCATTAATTGGTGCTTCTTTACAACAACCATAAGTTGTGCGATGCCATTTACTAATTCCATATTTTTTTATTCCATCCATATGTTTAGATGTTCCATAACCTTTATTTGTTAATAATCCATAATAAATATTTAGTTTAGGAAAGTTAGCACATAGTTCTCTAATATATTTGTCTCGCTCTACTTTAGCCAATATAGATGCTGCCGCAATTGAGCAAAATTTATTATCTCCACCTTCAATCAAAATATGATTTATTTGTTTAATAATATGCGATGAATTACAATAATAAGTATATGATTTAAAATCATTACCATCTATTAATAAATAATAACATTCATTGCTATTCATATCAGCGCTAGTATTATTTTGCTTTATTAGTTCGCCTATTGCTTTATGCATAGCACATAAAGTAGCCTGTCTAATATTTATAGAATCAATTGTTTTTTCATCTTCATATGACACGCTCCAATATAGCGCATTTGTTTTAATATACTCAGCAACTTCATTTATTTTTTTTTCGGAAGTAAATTTTTTGCTGTCTTTTAATAATTCATATTTAAATTGTTCATTATTAGGCAAAATAACAGCAGCACTATAAACTCTTCCAAACATAGGTCCTCGTCCTGCCTCATCTATTCCAATTTCCATAATATTTGAATTTGAAGTATTATATTTCTTTTGAAGACAATTTACAGATTTAATAATTTTAGACATTTAAAGTTATAAAGAAAATTTTTATTATATATTTAATATAATATAATATGAATCTCAATTTTAAAAAAAATAATTTGTTAATAATTATGTTATTAATATTTGTAATATTATCGTGTATTATATTTGTAAATATGTCACATGTGAAAGAATCTTTTGCTAATTTTACTAATACCGCTAGTCAATATTTTATAAATATTAACAGTGATACAAGTTATAATTATTATAAATTAAATACCACTAAATACAAATATAAATTATCAACTTTACCTTCCGGATTAATATTAGAAAGTTCAAATAATGTAACTACATTAAATAGAAATTTAAATAATTTTAGACAAAGAAATTTATTAATGAGCTATTATACCACAGAAACCGATATATCATTGCTAAATATTAGAGCAAGTTCAACTATTATGTTAGATATAAGCACAATATCTGTAATAGATACTTCAAATATTTACACCACGGATATTATACTTGTAGAAAATTCAGGAAACTTTTATGATTTAAGTAATGTAAAATTATCAAACTTTTTTTTGACAATAAATAGAGAAGTTATTATAAAAAATGGAGAAATTTATGCACCAACAATTCCAAGAACAGAATCATCTGCTAATACAGTGCCTACAAATAATCCTAGTTTTTATAATGACTTTAATTTATATTTATTAAGACAAGGCGCCTTTGGTTCTAGTTATATTCCTCCAATTTATAATAATTTTGAAACAGCAATGAATTTGCCATCTAATCCATTAGTAAATCCTATTAATTCAATGAATCCACTAGATTATGCTAATACATTATTTGCTCCAAATTTAACACCGACTATGATATCAAATATGTGTTTAAATCAAAATGTGGGTAGAGTTAGTGACAATACTACAATACTAAGAGAGGGAAGTAATAATTTAGTTTCAACTCTAAGAAATAATAATACTAATAATACTAATAATACTAATAATACTAATAATACTAATAATACTAATACTAATGCTAATAATACTAATAATACTAATAATGCTACTAGAAACCAAAATTTTATGAGAGAACGAACTCCTCCATATCACCCACCGCTAATATTCTCTGATTCAACGCATGAAAATACGGACCCAGAATTTATACCTAGACCAGTATTAACCGATTTTAGTTCATTTGGTATGTAAAATTACAGTTTTTTTACATAAAAAACTTTAATATATTAGTTATAAAAAATTAATATATTAATTTTTTTGATATACTTGTTGTCTCAAATATTGTGAAACTACTAAACAATAGTTTTTATCACAGTATTTTCATGTAAGTATTATTTTGACATGTTTAGTTACTATAAATTACTTACACTGGTAATAGGCTACCGCCTCATCCTCCGCGTTGTTTTATATGTTTATTTCTTCGTGTAAATCTTTTTACTAAATTTAATAATTTTTTCTTTGATAACTTGGCATAATTTTTTATGCGCGAAAATCTTGATAAGCGTCTATGTTTCATTTATATTATAGTGTATTATTTTTATTTTATTTTTTATTTTATTTTTTATTTTATTTTATTATTTTTAATTTTATTTTTAATTTATATTTTTTTATTTTATTTTTTATTTTTTTTTAATTTTTATTTATTATATTTAATTTTCATTTATTATATTTAATTTTCATTTATATTTTTTAATTTATATTTTTTAATTTATATTATATTTATATATTGTATAAATATAATATAAAATACAAACCAGCTATACCACAGCTATATCACCTAGAGAACCCAAACCATCCTATCGAAACGCGCCCAGCCAATTATCTCAAATTGACGAAATAGAAAAAATGACTGGTAAACAGATAGTCGATCATATGAATAATTTAAACTCTCAACAAGAAAAGCGCGCATTTATGCGGTTATTATCCCTTAAGCAGATAGACAGTTTTGAAGAGGCTATATATAGAACGGCAGGACGAAGAAATAAAAAGCGTTCCACAAGACGCAAGAAAAGGAGAGGCAAAAAAACGCATTAATAATTGTATTTTATTTATGTTTTATTTATGTTTTATTTATGTTTTAAGCATCTTTTGTCTATATTAAAAGTTTTACATTTTTCTTCTTGTGGAACAATATTTATTATGCATTTTGATTTTTTTCCATACATAGGTGTAGTACAACCCTTTTCTTTATTTTTTTTAGTATAATCAAATACTTTGGGTTTATCAATGGTGCATCTTGACCTAAAGTGTTCATAATTATCACGCACTTCGCAATATGTTAAACCAGAATTTTTGCCTAACAGTTTATTAATTTGTTCGTGTAAATTGAAAATGTAACGCGAAAAATTATTTCTATTTTCAAAGATTATATCATTTAATGGAAATTTTTGAAAATTTTTTGTAAGATTCATACGACAATATTTACAAGGTAATGTATGCTGAAAATTCAACAATAATTGTTTATAATATTTTTTTTGTATTTTTGTAGGATTTATTGGATAGTTAAAACTCATTACATGTAAATAATGCCATAAACTAGGACCCCATACACTAGTTAACATACCATCACCACTGTTATAATCTCTACTATTATAAGTTGTTTTGTTAGTTTTGTTTTTTTTTGATATGTTTTTTTTTGATATGTTTTTTTTTGATATGTTTTTTTTCATACTATAGTACTAATAATAAATAATAAAATAATTATTAGAAATAATATGTTAAATAGTTATTTATTTATTTATTAAACATATATAAATAAATATGTTAAAACACAAATTAAACAGTTATTTAGAAAACTTAAAAAATTTGTTATATAGAATTTTTTACGATAAAAAACAACTATTGTTTGTAACAATATTAGTTATAATATTTATAATTGTATTTGTTTTTGTATATAATAATTATATTAAAAATTTTATTGAAAAAAATCATTCAGTAAATAGAGAATTTGTTGATACAAGAAACACTGATAATGATGTATTAATATTGTATTTTTATACAGAATGGTGTCCTTATTGTAAACAAGCATTACCAGAAATAAATAAGTTTGAAGAATATATAACAACTTTAAATGCTAGTAGTGATTTTATAATTACATTAACAAAACTAGATTGTGATAAAAACTCTACTATTGCCGATAAATATAAAGTAGAAAGTTATCCTACTATAAAATTAATTTATAAAAAAGAAGTTTATAATTATGATGCTAAACCCATGAAAGAAAATTTGATACAATTTTTAGAAACATCAATTGCTTAATTATTCAATCTTAGTGTTTGCTTCATGTGTATTTGCTTCATGTGTGTTTGCTTCATGTGTGTTTGCTTCATGTGTGTTTGCTTCATGTGTGTTTGCTTCATGTGTGTTTGCTTCATGTGTGTTTGCTTCATGTGTGTTTGCTTCATGTGTGTTTGCTTCATGTGTGTTTGCTTCATGTGTGTTTGCTTCATGTGTGTTTGCTTCATGTGTATTTGCTTCATGTGTGTTTGCTTCATGTGTGTTTGCTTCATGTGTGTTTGCTATTAGGTTAAGAAGTTTCTCACCTTGTATTTCACCTAGTTTTACTAAATAATTTCGCTCGGTTTCAGTTTTAAATGCGTAGGTCCAATATTTTACATCTACCATTTGCTCACTTAAACATGTATTAATAGTATTTTTAATTGTAATAATATTTTCATTTTCAATAATAGAAAGTTTATTAAATAACGTTTTAATAATATAAATTAAATATTCAAAAAAATTAGCCTCTTCGGTCAATAGATAATTATTAGAATCATATTTGTAATTATTTTCTTTATAAAAATTATTAGATAAATCTATAGGTTGTCGTTTATCATTAGCAAAGCATAATATTTCATCATAGCAACATTTTTTTTCAAATAGACAGTCATTTATTGGACAATTTATGAAAATACCTCCATCTAAATAATAGCATTTATTAATATATAATGGAACAAACATTACAGGAACACTTGAAGACATATAAAGAGCATCTATTAACTCCAAAGTTGGCGTATTAATATGATTAAATTTCTCTTTTTTAAAACTTGTTAAATTACAAGCATAAATATTGAATTCAATATTTGTCAAATTATAGAATTCTAATAATGTAATAGTTAATGATATTTCTTTAGCCATAAATAAAGGTTTTAAAGCATTGATAATAATATTTTTATTTACAATACCTTTATCATAAAAAATATTTAAATAAGCAACATAAGAAAGATTCACTAATTTTTCCCATGGTCTTTTAATAAAAAAATCATCCATCCATGTCCAATCAAAATCTAACATATATATAAATGCTATAGCACTTCCAATAGATGTAGAATAAATTGATTCTATATTTTTATTATTTATGATGTTATTATTAGTTAGATATTTTAATGCTCCATATTGAACTAATCCAACTGGTCCGCCGCCACAGAGAACTAAGTGTTTAATTATTTTCATTAGTTTAATAATTAATGAAAATAATTATTTATATTTTTATATTTTTAAATATTAAAATATGGCATCCGATTTTTTTTATAATTTCTCAAACAAAATAGATGAAGACGAATCTTTAAAATTAAATTTAGATGAATTATACAATAAAAAACAGCAACAAGATTTAAATGTTTTAAATAATTACAATAAAATACTACAAAGAATACATAATAAAATTAAGTATGTTTCAAAAAATATAGTTAATGATAATTGTTGTTGGTATTTAATGCCTGAAATGGTAATTGGTGTTCCTAAATATGATTATAAGGATTGTACGGCATATATAATAGATAAACTACGAACAAATGGATTTATTATAAGATACACACATCCTAATTTATTATTTATTAGTTGGAGACATTGGGTTCCAACATATGTTCGTAATGAAATAAAAAAGAAAACAGGTAATGCTGTTGATGAATATGGTAATATTGTTATTAATGATGACAAAAATACTAATACTAGTACTCCCAGTATAGAAAATAAAGATAATTTATTATTTTCAAATAATAAACAAATTAAAAATATAAACACCAAAGATTATAAAGATATAAAATCTTATAAACCCTCTGGGAATTTAATATATAATAATAGTTTATTAGAAAAATTACAAATTAGTTAATTTAATATTTTTAATATTTTTAATATTTTTAATATTTTTAATATTTTTAATATTTTTAATATTTTTAATATTTTTATTTCTGTTTGCGGGTATATTTTTTATTTTTTTTGTAATATTTTTTATAATATTTTTTTCTTGTCTTATTTCCGCCACTAGTTGATTGCTCAATGTCTACAACATTTAATTGATTACCATATTTATGTACTAATCGGTTTCTAATTTCAGTAACTATACTATTTAATGATTTAAAAATATCAATATGCAAATCTAATATTATATTTTTTGTTTGCTCTGTTAAATCTACTATATTGGCATATGTTAAACTTGGAATAATATTTTCTATTTCTTTGGTTTTAGAATTAAATTTTATTAATTTTACTATTATTGTTTCATATAATTTATTTCTATTTTTAAAATAATTAGTTATTAGTGTTCGTAAAATATTTTTTATACTATTTAAAATAGTTAAAGTAGATAAATCCAAATTCTTGATACAATAATTTGTAATAAATTCTATAGTTTCTTTTGTAAAACAATTTTCTGAATTTTTTAATTTCTTGCTATTATCTATTGTTTTTTTTTGATACTTTTCGTCTATAGTTTTTAAATAAAAACTTGCATCAGTTTCACTTTCCAAAGCGTCAGATGTTTTTAATTTTAAAAATGTAAAATTATTATTATTAAATATTATTGAATTTTTGGAAATATAATCTGAATCATATAATTTTGTGGTGCATATATATTTTAATAAATCCGGTAACTTGCTATCTAATTGTTCCTTAGTTATAGTATCTAACTTGTTAATTAAATAATCAGCAGTAAAATTTTTTGATGTTAATTCATATTCAGTATTTTCAAATAATATTACAAATATTGAATAAAAAACATTTTTTGATGTTTCTAATTTAAATGCTCGTTGGGGTTCATTTTGTAAATCTGGTATTTCTTTGGGAAAAGGATTAAAAAAATCAAAAAATCCACCACCAACTGCTGGTTGTATTTCACCTGCTAATAATTGTTTTTTTTCTTGCGGTGCTTCATCTTGTTTAAAATCTGGAATGGCATTTGGAATGGCATCTGGAATGGCATTTGGAATGGCATTTGGAATGGCATTTGGAATGGCATTTGGAATGGCATTTGGAATGGCATTTGGAATGGCATTTGGAATGGCATTTAGATGAGGTTCTGGTTTATAATCTGGTTCAGCATCTAGATGAGGTTCTGGTTTATAATCTTGCGCAGCATCTAGATGAGGTTCTGGTTTATAATCTTGCGCAGCATCTAGAGGAGCATCTAGTGGATCCTCTTGTTGATAATTTTCTATTGTGTTTTTATTTTTTATCAATGAATTATAAATATTAAATGTTTGAAAAATACTTTTGATAATAATATAAATTTTAATAAAACTTAATGAAATAATTTTACACAATATTCTTTTTTTATTTAGAATTCGAGTCTCTTCATTGCTCTTGGCTAAATTTTTTGATTGTAATATTTTATTTAAATCTTTCAAATCAAAAAAATACAATACTTTATTTTTATAATTAATACCTGTTTTTTCTTTACCTTCACTATATATATTTATATTAATAGGAATTGTAACTCTATTTATATAATTTTCAAAAATCTCACTAGTTAATATATATAAACTTTCACACTCATCGCATTTACTTTTATTATCAGTTCTTCCATTATTTTTATAATCTTCAAAATCTGAAACAAAATTTAATAATAAATTAGAATTATTTAAATAATATACAAATTTCTTGTTTATAAATTTATCTAAATCTTCGTCTGTTTTTGTAGATTTATTAAAAATGTTTGTAATAAAACTCATATTATTAATATATACTATTATATTATTATTAATATTAATAATAATATAATAATAATAATAATAATAATTGAGTTAATTAAGTTTAAAAATAAATTATTTAATAATAGTGAGAATTATATGTTAGAATCATCTCAATGTAATTATGAAAATTTCATAAGTAAAGGTCAAAAAATCACTAGGCAAGAAACAAGAAAAAATAAATTAAAAGAAAATAATAATAAAAAACTATGGAATATTTTTGATGAAGAATGTAAAACTGACGAAAATATTGAATGTATCTATATAAAAGAAGAAGACGCCTTTCTAAATGATAATTTATGTGTTAATTGTAATGTTTCCTTACGTATAGGAGAAGATGGATTTTTAACATGTTCTAATAGTAAATGTGGTCTTATATATAAAGATAATTTGGATCAAACTGCTGAATGGCGCTTTTACGGTGCTGATGATAATAGTCATAGTGATCCAACAAGATGTGGAATGCCTATTAATCCATTATTAAAAGAATCTTCTTACAGTTGTAAAGTGTTATGTCCGGGTAAATCCAGTTATGAAATGCATAAAATTCGTAGGTATACAGATTGGCAAGCAATGCCATATAAAGAGAAATCGCGATATGATGAATTTCAATTAATATCTAATATTTCACAAAATTCAGGTATTCCTAAAATTATTATCGACGAAGCAATGAGACTACATAAAAAAATATCAGAAACAAAAACATATAGAGGATTAAATCGTGATGGAATTATTGCGGCATCTATATATATTGCTTGTAGAATTAATAATTATCCTCGAACTGCTAAAGAAATAGCAAATATATTTAATTTAGACAACGCAAGCGCTACAAAAGGTTGTAAAAATGCTTTGTCTATTATTAATGAAATCGAACATAATAATATTAATGTAAATGAAGATATTACGTCATTAAGTAAAACAACACCATCCTCATTTATTGAACGCTTTTGTAGTAAATTAAATATTAATAATGAACTAACAAATGTATGTAAATTTGTAGCATTTAAAATAGAGCAATTAGGATTAATACCCGAAAACACACCACATTCTATTGCTGGTGGTATTATATATTTTGTATCGCAAGTTTGTAATTTAAATATTACAAAAGCATCAATTAACACTGTTAGTAAAATTAGTGAAGTAACAATCAATAAATGCTATAAAAAATTGGAATTCTATAAACATACGCTAATACCAGAAACAATTTTATGTAAATATAATTAATAGACTTAAGCAATCATTATAAACTTAATAAA
>Ga0209355_1001686_pt1 | contig 12458 bp, 2 predicted proteins | sample LauGreSBDMM110SN_3_FD_187563 | JGI IMG/M metagenome (GOLD analysis project Ga0209355, IMG submission 187563) | Freshwater lake microbial communities from Lake Michigan, USA - Sp13.BD.MM110.SN (SPAdes) (version 2) | ecosystem: Environmental > Aquatic > Freshwater > Lake | place: Lake Michigan, USA...
TATAGAGGTGTTAAAACTGATTTTGGTTTAGGTGGTGTTCACGGTGCTAGAACTAGTAAAGTATATAACTCTACTGAAGATACTGTAATTATGACATCAGATGTTACTAGTTTTTATCCAAATTTAGCAATTAGAAACAAATGGTCTCCTGCTCATTTACCAAGAGAAGAATTTTGTAACCTATATGAATGGTTTTTTGAGGAAAGAAAAAAGATTCCTAAAAAAGATATAAAAAATTATGTATATAAAATTATATTAAACTCTACTTATGGGCTCAGTAATGATGCTAATAGTTTTTTATATGATCCACAGTTTACTATGTGTATTACTATTAATGGTCAATTATCATTATCAATGCTATATGAGATGATTTGTGAAGAAATACCGGGAGCAATACCTCTAATGCAGAATACAGACGGTTTAGAAACAATAATTCCAAAAGAACATGTAGAAAAATATATGGCCATATGTAAACGTTGGGAAAACATTACTAATTTACAGTTAGAACATGATAAATACTCAAAAATAGTACTAGGTGACGTAAATAATTACATAGCTATTACTGAAAATGGTAAGTCAAAGTGTAAGGGTAGATTTGAGTTTGAAGATCTAGCTCTTCATAAAAACAAAAGTTTCTTAATTATTCCAAAAGCAATACATGCATTTTTTGTTTATGACATTAAACCTGAAAAGTTTATAAAAGAAAATTTAAACATATTTGATTTTTGTGGTGGTGTAAAAATAAAAGGAGACTGGAAGTTTTATGAACATATGATTAAAGATGGAGACTACAGTGTAAATGAAATACAAAATACTATAAGATATTATATGTCTAATAGTGGTAGTAAAATTATTAAGAAAAACAATACAGATGATAGAGAAATACAGATAGAAGCTGGAAAGTGGATGCAAAATCTTTTCATAGATTATGAAGAAAAAGACTTTTCTGATTATGATATTAATTATGATTACTACATACAAAAAGTAAAAAAAGAAATAGAAAATTTATTACCGAATATAAACCAATTAAGTTTATTTTAATATGCCAAAGAAAATTAAAGATTGCACATGGGATTACCTAACAGGAATTCCTTTACCACTACATGCTGATACATATACAGTTATTAGTCATGAAAATGTAATGGATTATACAAAAACAGCATTAATAAATGCAGGTTTTACAATTGAAAGAGAAGAATATAGAGCAACTGCAGATGGTCAGATTGCTCAAGGAGTTTATAGATTACACTATGGAACTGATGAAGAGTTGTCAATGATGCTTGCTTGGACTAATAGTTATAATAAGCAAGTAAGATTTAAGTGTGGTGTTGGTGCTTATATAAATACTAACGGAACCGTGATGGTATGTGGGGACATGGGTAACTGGGCAAGAAAACATACAGGAACAGCTGACACAGAAACAATAGCTACAATTACTGATCAAGTAACTAATGCACACATGTATTATAATCAATTAGTATCTGATAAAAATGTTATGCAAACTATCAGTATGACTAAAAGAAAACAATCACAGTTACTAGGAATATTATTTGCTGAATATCAAATACTTACTACTGAACAAGCTAGTATAGTAAGACAACAGATGGATAAACCAAGTTATGTGTTTGCAGATAATAATAGTTTATGGGCATTCTATAACTATGTTACTTTAGCTTTACAGCAGTCTCATCCTAAAACATGGATGGAAGATCAGAGAATATTACATTATTTTATTAATTCTGTAAATAATTTTCCAGTGAGTAGTCAACCTGCACAGGCCCCTATAGAAGAAGTTATAGTTACTGAAGACATAGTAAATGCAATTGATCCTAATCAGATTAGTTTGTTAGACCAGATTGCTGACATGGAGGCTGATATGATGGATGAAGATATTAGATATGCTGCAAATGATGAAGAAGAAATCTATGATGAGATAGAAGTTGAAGAACTTACTTTACAACAACCTGAAGAATCTATATTGCAATATACCGATATAGATGGTAATACATTTGAGTCTATAGAATTTCATAATGCAGCTGTAGAAACTGAAGTAGAGTTAAGTAAGAAAATTGATGAAGTTATTTTAAGTGAATTTGCAGAAGCAGATAACTTAGATTTTGATTTCAATGAAGATGCTATAGAAAATCAGGACTCAAGTTCTGATTTCTTTTAGTGAATAGTATATTATCAACAATCAGGGGAGCCTTCGGGTTTCCCTTTTTTTTTACGTTACCAGTTATTTTTTTATTTTAATTTCCTTTAGCTTGATTTTTAAACATATTCTCGTATGAAGTTACAGGATCTCCAGTTGCTCCTGTAAAACCAATAATTTTACCTATTTTTGCCCAGATTTTCTTTTCACCTTCCTTTTTCCATGGATATGGACCAGTATCACGTTTATATTTATCCATTTCTTGAAAAGTAACAAAGTCTAACACATCTCCAAATATATCAAAGTATAAAACAATTGTATTATACCATGCACTAGATGTTTGAGTAATCATTTTAACATAATCATCAGCACCTAAATTTACCCCCATTATAGTAGGTAATGGTACAAAAGCTGAAGATTCTGCTTGTACTCCCATCATTAAAAGTAACATGTGATTTGATAAAAATCCATATGTATTATAATCATCTTCATTTATTGCACCAGACTTTTTTCTTAATTTTTTCCATTTATCCTCATCATCTGGATCAAATCCAAATAACATTAAACCTAATAAAGCAAAACCTATTACAAATAAACCTTCTGTAGCAAGTTTTCTAATTGACGTTTTTTCTTCAGCAGAAAGATAATTATAATCCATAAACTTTGATTTAACTACTTTTAACATAGTTTGAAAAGCTGTGATATAAAAACCTTTACCATAACTGCCAGTTGCCCAATCATATTTTTCTCCACCACTTGTCAAAGAAATTGTTTTAGAATCATAACCAAATCTATGCATTAACATAGGAGTAAACCATTTTCTCATAAAAAAGAACATTCTATATAAGAGTAATTTGTTTCCTTCAGGTTGACCCATATCATCATAAGCTCCAAATAATTTACGAGACGTTCCTTGAATTCTATTCTTTAGTCCCATAAATAACTCTGACTTAGCAATAATAACTTCTTGACCATCTTCTAATTGTACTTCAGATTTAATTCTGTTTTTAGCTTTAAGTTCTTCTACAGGGATGTAGTATTTTTTAGCAATACTTTCTAGAGTTTCACCCTTGACATATTCATGAAAAACCGGAAGATTACTCCATCCTGGATGAACACCTTCTTTTAATCTAATAATACCTTCAGCATCTTTTTCCCATGCATCAAGATATCTTAAAGGTTTTTTAGTACCATCTTTAAGAACTTGATCTACTTTCTGACCATACATAAAAGAACCAAAAAGTGACATTGCAACTTGCATCTCACCAAATTTTCTATGCATGTACATCCATTCAAAATTAACAAGATCTTTAACTAATGATCTTTCTACTTCTCTTCCAAACTGATCTTTAAATCTAAAAGTTGGATCAAAAATTTGTATTAATTGAGTTGAAATTGCTCCAGGACCCGTTTGATAAATACCTTTAGTTGTCCACTCTAACATAGACTTCTCTGCCCATGGTCTTGCTAATGCAATATCTTTTAAGTTTATAAATTCTGCACCTGCACCTTCAAGTATTAATTGTACATAAGCACCATATTTATTCTTTAAATCAGAAGGTATATTTACAGCTAATGAACCCATAGCAGAAAATTTCTGAAGACCTTGCATCCACTTACCAATTTGAGGATGAGTTTCTTCAATCCCTTCTACCATTTTACCAAAATATTCTCTTTCTATTAAAGCTTTAGTTTGACCAAGACGATTGTTAGAAGATAGTTTCTTTTTAGCTAATCTAAGTGCACCTTTAAGATTATATATATTTTTATCAAATTTTTCTAAATCTTTAGGAGCATTGTCTGGATCCTCTAAAGTATCTAAAACAGAATTAACTAACGGTAAACTTTCATTAAGTTTTCCTTGAGTTTGTATAGATAAAGCATATCTAAATAAACCTTGAAAAATATCGGCATCTTGAACATCAAGATCTAAATTATAAATACCTGATACAGGAATATAACTAATTTGATTACCGTCTAAATCTGTATTGACAAGGTTGTTTTCAGCATTATAGTTTCCTATATCATTCTCATTATCCATTACAGACCTACCAACTAACTGCTTAGTCCATTCTTTAACATTCTTCCCTAATTCAGAAAACCTCTTACCATAATCACCCTTTTTTACAGCTTGATATATATCACCCTTTTTTAAAGAATATCTAGGCATATCAAGATAAAGTTTACTATAAGAACTCATTCCTTTTTGATTTTGAAGATGGTATTCTTTAATAGCTTCTAATAATTGGAACTCAGCATTATTTGCAGATTTAAGTTGAAAATATTTTTCATTCATAAATCTACCATCTTTAGCACTATACTCTTGACCAGGTTGAAATAATCTTGGCAACCATTGATTTTTATTATCTACATATTGCCCTACATAATCTTGTTTAGATGCACCAAAAGGAATTGTTCTATATTCATCTTTTACTTCATATCTTGAATGTCTTGCATTTGGTGCACCCATTAAAACTACTTCTTTTCCTTCTTTATTTAAAATTTTTGTAAATTTAATGTAGTCTGTATTTTTTGGAATAGATACTTTATTTGCACGAGTTTTTCTATATTCAGTATTATATTTTCTAGTTTTTTTATCGTATACTTCAACAGTATAGTGGTTTAATTTAAACCATTCCTCAAAGTCTTTATCTGCTTTTAATATATCTTGAAATTCATCTGCATTAATAAACTTATCTATGTCTTCATCTTCTAATTGTTTAATATTTTGTTTAGATAAATTATAGTTTAATGCTTCTATATAATGTACAGTAGAAACACTTTCTGTAAGTTCAGATAACTCACCAAAGATTTCTTGTATTCTTGCAGCATCTTGTGGATCTATTCCTTCTTCTTCTTGTCTATTAAGTAATTCAAAGTATCTTTTAGATTCAACACTACCAACTGTAAGTAAACCTTTACTTGCTTTATATTGTAAGTCTTTTAACTCATCGGATTCTTCTTTAGAGAGACCTGAAGATATATCGTACTGAAACTTAAAATCTGAAATAGCTTGTTCTATATTTTTTATTTTTTCAAGTCTTGTTGAACCCATAGCACTACTATCTGGTTCACCTTGTTCATCACGGTAACTATATATTAAATCATTTATATTTTGAAAAGCTTCTGCAACATTGTACTTAGAATTCATTATTGAATTCATTTTTTCTTGTAAGTCTCTAAGTTCAGAAATTAAAGCTACTCTTGATGTCCAATATTCAGGATTAAACTCCATTCTAAGATTTTGTCTTCTCCATTTTTCTATTTCAGCATTAAAATCAGAACTTCCAGGGAAGATTTCTTTTGTTGCAAGCAAATCTACAAATTCATTGTATGCACTTTGTAACATACCTTCAATAGGTTTCCACTCATAAAAGTTTTTTGTAGATGCTCTATGTTCTAATAAAACTTGAGCAATACTTAAATCATAAACATTTTTAGATGCATCATCAACTTTTGGAGTTCCATCTTCATAAGTTAAAGAATATAATTGTTGAAATTCTCTAAATGCAGCTTGTATAGTTGAATATTTTTCAAATCTTTCAAGCTCATTCTCCATAGAATTTAATAAATTATTATAAGCTTTAAGTTTTTGTTTTCTAACATAATATGCTAATTGACCTACATTAGATTGTTTAAAAATATCATCTTTCTCATAAAATTCTGGAATAAATTCTTGCCACATGAAATCTTTTTTAAAATCATTAAATTCCATTTCAGCTTGAGCAATCTTATTAGGATCTTCAGTTTTTTTAGCTTCATCAATATTATATTCAAGTAAATCATAATGGTATCTATAATCTTTAAATGCATCAAGATAACTCCACACTTCTCTTTCAATAGGCTTTCCTGTTTCTCGATCTATGTAAAGTATTTTATCTTTAAAACCCATTTTTTCTCTCATAGCCATAGAATTTAATTTACTAAATCCTACTTTAGGTAAAAGTTTTTCAAGAATATTCCTAAATTTCATTGATTGTTCCCATACAAGATTTTGTACTTGTGTCTTTTCATTCTGAATAAACATAGATAATGGTCCTACTATAACATCATTACTAGAACTATAGCTTTCTAACCATCTATTAAACCAAGATACATCATGAGCACCTCCAGTAAGAGCAGCTTTGATTTTATCTTCATCAACAACCATGTTTTTATATTCAGTTAAAAATCCTTTTAAAACGTTTTCAGGCACACCCTTTTTAATAAGTAAGTTTATGTCAGCCTCAGTAAAAGTTTGTTGAACTACTTTATTATATAAATCATCAACTTCTCTTTCTAATGCTTCTGCTGTAAAAGTTTGTTTTAAAGCAATACCTAAATTACCCTTAAGTCTATCTTGAATATATTTAGACATGTATCCAGTAATCTCTACATAAAACTGAATATTGTTAGTTTTTAAAATATTTGCAGTATTAGTATTTATTCTTGTAATATTAAGTACTATTTCGTTTAATGTTTTAAAAAATGGATTATTACTATCTACTAAGCCCCCCTCTACAGAAAGAACCTCATCAATATCTTGAACCATTTTTAACATTGCTTTAGAATTTGACTTATAAAGCATAAGTAAAGCAATAGTACTTCTATTATTAATGTTTGTACTACTGATTCTAGATATATCAAGCAACATATTTTTAGTCATACTATTTATAGTATCTAAACTATTTACTAAAGATGTAGCTCTTTGTAAATCCACATCAAGTTCTATATTTGCAGCATCCAATGCATTCTGTATAAGTTGATCTTCAGAAAAACCTTCAGTATCTTGATTTAAATTACTTTTAAGATTTTTTACAACGTCACGTAGATATCTATTAGTACCTTTTTCAAACAATGCTTCTTTTAATAATTTTTTTACATTTTTATCTCCTTGAAAATTTTCTGCTTCAACAAGAATTCTTTTCATAGAATCATAACCAATTAAAGCAACTTTTTGCATAGATGCTTTATCAGAAAAACTATTTAATTCTTTTGCTCTTTCAAGCACATCCCTGGAAAACATTGCAATGTCTTCTTCAGTTATTTGATCTGTTATAAATTCAAAGTCTTTGTCCAAGAGCATGTCTGCCATTTCTTCTAATGTAGTAGAAACATCTAACTTAGCAACATTTACTTTATTACCATATATATTTCTAAAGAACTGTTTTAATGCAGCAAGTAGTTTATTAATAAAGTCTTGAAAACCTTTTGTTTCAATTTCATTATTAATTCTATTTATTGCTTTTAACTGCATTGCAAAAGCAAGTACTTCTTCTTTAAATAAGTCAGTACCTTCTTCTAGTTCTGGATAGTATTTCTTTACATAGTTACGTATACCTTGACCTTCTTCTGTTGATAATGCTTGATTGTAAAGACTCTGAAATAGGATATTATTAGTATTTCTAAGTGCATTTAAAACAGGGTGGGAAAATTCATGCAATACAGTTCTCACATTAACATTATCCCCTACAACATAAATCGTTCCTGCATAGTAAAAAGCAGGTTCTCCTTTATATTTGATTGGTCTATTCTTTAAAATATCTGATGCTTCTTTAGCAGTTATATTAACAAATTGTGTTTTAGTACTACGAGCTAATTTTTGAGCAAGCAAATCTGCTATCTCTTTTGATCTTTGATCTTGTAATTGAGCTAAATTAATGTCCATAAATATTAATCCTTCAATTTCTTGTATTGTAGTATTTACATTTTCAGGTATTTTATTTGTATCAAAAGATGTCATTGCTTCTTCTTTGATATCATTTAGCATTTCTTTATATAATAAAACATGTCTATCAATTGTTGAATCAGGTACATTAGCTCTATTTTCTCCTTTTTCAATTTGAGCTTTTATTCTTTGTTTAGATATATTTGCATCTAAAGGCATGAGTTTATATTGTATACTTATATCTGGTATTGCATTTTTTATAGCATTAATAAAGTCTCTTCTTCTATCTTTTTGAAGATTTGTACTATCTATAATAACTTGTTTGCCATTATTAATAGCATCGATAGTTCTTTTTTTAACTTCTTCATAAATTTCAGCATCTTTAGATTTATCATTAATATTACCAGTAAATTCAATTCTCATTTCATCTGGAGAAATTACAAAATATGTATCACTAGGTAATGAACTAATCCATGTACTTTTACCACTACCAGATATACCTAAAGGAAGTATAACTCTTTTAAAAAATGGATTTACCATAATTGATGGTTCATCAGATTTTGCGTTATACAAAGTCTGTAGTTTTTCAAAAAGTAAATCATTTGGTTCGGCTCTTAATATTCTATACTTAGCATCTCTGTAATAAGTTGATCTTTGTATATCAACATGCTCAGACATATTTACATTGAATAATTTTGCACCGTCAGTTATAAGACCATACTTTTCTTCAGCTAAAGAAGTTAGTTGATCATTAAATTTGTTAAATAAATCTTCATCAATGATTCTTCTGATATCATCAGTTGCGCCTTTATCTTTTAAATAATTTAGTGAATTTAATTTTACTTGACAAACCATATTATGAACATTTAAAGGGATCTTCTTCTAATTGTAATTGTATTAATATTTCCTCATCAGAAATACCTTGTTTTTTATCAACCATTTTTTTAATTTCATTGTACATTGTTGAACCTGGATTAACATACTGAAATTCTTCAAATAATCTTTTACTCAAATATACAAATAATTCTTGAGGCATTGTGTTTGTGTTACCAAAACCGTATTCAGGAAATGCAATTTTACCATTTTTTTCTTGAATTTGTTTAATAAGATCAATTCTTTTTTCCCAAATATTTTTTAAAGTATTATATTGTTCTGGGTTTAATTGAACTTTTTGACCATTAATAACACTTGCAAATAAATCTGTTGGTATATTAATTGACATATCTGGTACTTCAGTCATAAAATATGATGAACCACCTAAGTTTTTACCAGCAGCTCTTTGTTCAGGTTTAATTTCATAAACACTTGTATTATGAAGAAATACTACGTCAGAATTATTTTTACTAATATTTATATAATAAAATGAATTTTTTGCCGTACTATCATCATAGGTAAACACATTATCTTGATCTGTATTTTTTAAACCAAATCTCTCTACTTCATTTACTGTATCCATATTAGTAGAGTCACTTTCAACACTAGTAGATGATTGAGTAGTATTTTTAATTTTATTTCTTTTGACAGTAGGAGTTTCAATAGGTTTAATTCTTTCTACATTTTCATAATCAATATCAGATAAATAGTCTTTAAATCTATTTTTTAATAAGTTAGTAGAAAGATTTTGTCTAATAAATTGATCATAAAAGTTATCTAAAAGAGTAAAACCATTTTTATTTAAAGCATCTATAAATTTAACACCTTCAAGTTCTACAATATCTAAAAATTCTGTATAATCAGTAATATTTGTAAAGCTTAATTTAGTTTTATTTAAACCTGTTTGTAAAAAGGAATACATATTTAAATACTTAAACATAGCACTGATTCTATCATTTTCTACAGGATCTTTAACTTTTTGTACAGTTTTATCACCAAGTCTTATTATATCATTACTATAAAGATTAGACTTGTCATTATCAAAATCTTTATCAGCAATAAATAAGTTAAAAGATTTGTCTTCTTTATCAGAATCAAATTTTAATTTATCTAAAACAGGATAGTTCTTTTTAAGTTCTGGATACGTCTGAATAATTTTTGTAATTTGCATTGCAAATGAATCCTTTTTATCTTGAAAAATATGATTAAAATTATATGCATTATTTAATGCATCAATAGCTAATAGTTTTTCATATGTATATCTTATTGATTTTTCATTTGATAAATCTTCAAATAATTCTTTTGTATTCTTGAGTTCATCTTGAAAATAAAATGAATCAACATACTCTTTATTCATTGGCTTAATTGATCTTAAATATTCTCTTTCAGAAACAAATTTTACATACTCATTAAAATTAACTTCAGAATTATTCATAAATGTTGCTGGATGTAATGGATACAAACCACGGTCTTCATAGTTGTTGTCTGTATCTGCATTTTCAATCCATGCTCCATCTTCAAACTCTTTACGAAGTTGTTTCATATCCATATATAAAGTACCATTTTTTACAAATGCACCTCTAGTAAGTTCTTTTGCAACTGACGTAGGGATTGTTGTTTCCAAATTAAGAGACATAAATCCATCTTCTTTTTTATATTTTCGTATAGCATTTTGGAATATAAAACTAACAATGTCATTTCTGAATACATTACTAAACATTTCAATAGTCTTTCCAGGGAATGTTGTTTCTAAATCTTTTTTGATTTGACCCTTTCTCTCAATTAAATATCTACTAACTGTTTCATGATATCTTAATTTATATAATGGTTTACTTACAGCTAAAGCTAAAGGACCATTAAAAAAAGATTTTAAAATAGAGTCATCCATCATTGCCTCAACAATTTCTGCAGGAACTCTTGAATCATTAAATAAATCTTCAATATTAGCTTCAGTTTGCTCTACATCAGAAAGTGTAGACTTTGTACCAGTATCTGGATTAGATGACATTTTAAGTGCTGTATATCCTGCAATTTGTTGTTCTAGTTCTAAATAGTGTAAGAACATAGCTTTTGCCATATCACTTTTTTTATCATTTGATTCAATTAATGATAACATATCACTTTCAGTAAAATGATCTTGTTTTTTATCTTTAAAATATTCAGTTAATAATTTCTGTCCTGTTTCATATCTATCATCATTTTTTGATTTAGATGACAACTCTTCTTTTACAAAATTATTTTTTATTACTGCAGACGATGCTTGATATTTTGCAAGTCCAGGACTCTTAGGTTTTTTACCTAATACTTCAGCAAATGTAGATTTTGCAAGACGTTGCTCTTCTACATATTCTCTCACTAAAGGATTTGATACAAAGTAAATTGCCTCTTTAACAGGTACACCAGATTTAATAAGATATATTAATGTTGGAGCTACTTCATAATTACCTTGAATAAAGAATATCCATGCATCTTTTTCAACGTCCACCCATCCATTTATCATTTGAGATATAACATCTGATATTTTATTTAGACCATCAACATCATAGAGATCTGATATAGAGATAACTTTTTCTCCATTTTTTTCCATTTTATTATGTCTCAATCTCATATTACTTGTTCTAGTCAATTTATTAGTAACATAATTTGACGGCATATATGCTCCTAGTACATTTAAAATAACATTAAATGTATTTTCAATAGCACCTAAACCTAAAGTTTTTTTACCTACAATATTAGATTCATGTTTATAAATATTATATAAGGACTCAAGTACTCTAGTAGGACTAATCTCTCCTGTATCTTGAGTCATTCTATTTTTCTTAGGATTATATGCCATAACCATTGATGACAATTTTTCTGAAATATCTTTAAGAATATATGTACCATTCGGCATAATTAAAGAAGCATAATTTTCTGGAAGTTCTAATATATTTTTAATATCATCTATTAACTCATTTTCTAATGCTTTTTTCTGTAAACTAATAGCTTTAATAAAGTCATCTGTTCCTCTTAAATTTTTAATTTCATTATTGTCTTTATATTGTCTTTCTACAACTCTACCATTTTCATCAAGAGTATTCATAAAAATTGTAAGTTTATCAATATCAAAGTCACCACCAGATTTAGCTACAATTTCTGCAGCAGAAATAATAATATTACCAGCTTGAGGTGGTAAAAATTCAAATATTTCAGCATATTCCATAGAGTTTAAACCCTGAACAGGTATTCTAACACCTACCATAGTTATTGCTTTTCTTGCAGCTCCATCATTTGCATCTAACCAAGAATCATCTTTGATTTTCTCATTCAATCTTTCTAATGATTTATCCATATCAAGAACTCCATTATCATCATATACACCAAGAAGTTCTCCATTTTGATATTCTAAGTTAAATAGATTATAATATGTACCCTGCATAGCAATCATAACTTTTGTTGCTGCAGTATAACCATTAGATTTCTTATGATAAGTTGGTAACAAATATGTAGCAGAAGCCCATTTTTTAATCTCATCTTTAGAAGCTTTTTTTAAATCTGGTTTTTCAAACTGATTAGCATACATACCAACAGAAACTTGTACTAAGGGTTCTCCAGTAACTTTCTGTTTTATAATTCTTTTGTTAATCATAGAAAGCAATAACTTCTCTATTTTAGAAGCTTCAGGATGATAAGATAAATCATGTTCTAATTCACCTGTTTCATCAAATACATCAATAAATTCAATTAAAGCATCACTTAAAACATCTTCTCTTTCAAGATTTTGTCTAATAACATTTAATAATTTAG
>Ga0209355_1001691_pt1 | contig 12443 bp, 13 predicted proteins | sample LauGreSBDMM110SN_3_FD_187563 | JGI IMG/M metagenome (GOLD analysis project Ga0209355, IMG submission 187563) | Freshwater lake microbial communities from Lake Michigan, USA - Sp13.BD.MM110.SN (SPAdes) (version 2) | ecosystem: Environmental > Aquatic > Freshwater > Lake | place: Lake Michigan...
TAGGGATAAAAATCTTTTCACATCGCAGGCAGAATATAGGTTTCTTCCATTTGGATTCAGCAAAAGATTGGGTGCAGCCGCCTTTATTTCAACAGCTACAGTTGCGCCATCTGCAAAAAGTTTATTTTCATCAACATTTAAGATGGCTGGAGGCTTTGGAGCAAGGTATCTCATATTCAAATCAAAAGATATTTTTGTGCGTTTTGATCTCGGATTTACTCGTGAGGGTAACGGATATTATTTTTACATAGGGGAAGCTTTTTAAATCCTTTTGTGTATATTATAGATTCATTTTATTTTTTACATTCTTTATTTTAATAACCACTGCGTGAGGAAAACACCCCCTGAATTCGGTTAAAATCGGTCGTTTTCCGTTTTGTGAAAACATAACTAATTACAAATCAACGCCTTCATTTTCTCAAAAAATCTTCATAACCCTGAGGTCCCGGGTTCAAATTCCGGTCTCGCTACATGAAAATCAAGGACTTACGTTAAATCGTGGGTCCTTTGTTGTTTCATGAAAACATCGTTCTAAAACGTATTATTTCAAGTAATTTTATATTCAATTCAGATTATGAGTATTGAGCCAGTTTTAAATAAAGTGCCACTTAAATCATTAGATGAAAAAGTGAATGATTTGAACTATTGGCTAGCTCAACCTGTGATAAAAAGGCTTGAAGCCGTTACATTTTTAATATCACAAACTGTAGATTTAAAAACTACTAGAATGGATAAGTCGCATGTTGTCAGGAGAAAACTGAAGTAATGAGGTTACTGGTTTAAAAGAGTGTTATGAAATAAATTAAATATTTATTTCATAACTAGTAGATCTTCCTACTCCCTTAATTACAAATACATCCATTTCTGCTAAATCCTGTAAGTCTCTTGTTGCTGTTGCTTTTGAAGTATCTGTTATACTAATATATTTTTTTACATTCATACCACCCTTAAAGCCATTAATGCCTTCTTCTAGCATTCTATTAACAACCTTTCTTTGACGATCATTAAAGTTTTTATCATACTTATCAAAGAATTTCATTTTTTTGATAGTAAACTGTATTGTTTTTTCAGCATCATCCTGTGCAAAAATTATAATTGATGCAAACCATTCTATCCACTTTGTAATTTCTAATCTTTGTTGTGCATGCTGTAATGCTTTATAATAGGCTGATCTATTCTCCTCAATAGATTTTGAAATACTAAACACAATAGGATTATCAAATCCTTGCGAAAGTGCTTTTTCTGCGATGGCCCTTCCAATTCTTCCGTTCCCATCTTCAAAAGGATGAATGGATTCAAAATAAAGATGTGCTACTGCTGCTTTAATTATTGGGGAGCTAATTTCACTTTTATTATACCATTCTATAAACCGCTTCATTTCTTTTGATAAGTTTTTAGAAGGGGGAGCTTCATAATGAACCTTAGGGTCAGACGCAGAACCAGAAATTACTTGCATAGGTTCAGTACCTTTCCTCCATTGTCCTGCATTGATTCTTTTGTTATTTCCCATAAGCAGTTTATGCCATTGAAGAATCTTGCTTTCAGTTAGTGGTTGTTTATAAGTATTTCTTACATCAATTAATAATTGACTTAATCCAATTGCATTTTTATCTTTCGGTTCTTGTGAGATATGTAATCCAAGATTTTTTCTAATAGATGACATTACATCTATTCTGTTTATTATCTCTCCTTCAATTTCAGATGTTTTGATAGCTTCAGATACCATTATCTGAATAATCGTTTCAGTACTGATGGCTTCTGGTAATGCAGAGATGATACCTTTTAGTTCTCCTGCTTTTAACATGAACTTCATCAATTCATTATCTATTGATGTACTATCAAATTTAAATTCAGGCCAATTTTTGTGTTGCCAATTATACATAATGAGCCGATTTGGTTACTTTATCGGCTCAAATATACGAATAATTTGAGCCGAATAGTATTAATTTGCGGCTCATAGTTGAATAAACATCTATTTTAAGCTCTGCGTGAGGAAAACACCCCCTGATTTCGGTCCAAATCGGTTATTTTCGATTTTCTGAAAACATAACTAACTATAAATCAACGTCTTCATTTTCTCAAAAAATCTTCATAACCCTGAGGTCCCGGGTTCAAATCCCGGTCTCGCTACATGAAAATCAAGGACTTACGTTTAATCGTGGGTCCTTTGTTGTTTCTGCGTGAGGTTTGCGTGAGGTTTTGCGTGAGGTTTGTGTTATTTTCTTTTTGGTATTTTAAATATTAATCGTATTTTTACGATGATTATGGGAGCAACAAAAACAACAGATTATACACTTCAAGAAATGTCAATTGCAAAATATGCAAAGGCGTTTTCTCATCCTGCAAGAGTAGCAATACTTAATTTATTATTAAAGAAGCAATCATGTGTGTGTGGTGATATCGTTGACGAACTACCATTATCACAAAGTACAGTATCTCAACATTTGAAAGAGTTAAAAGAAGTAGGTTTAATTAAAGGGGATATAGAAGGGGCTACCGTGTGTTACTGTATTGACGAGAAAGTGTGGAATAGTGCTAAGCAACAATTAAATCAACTATTTGAAAAATTAAATGCAAACAACACTAAATGTTGTTGATTTTTTTTAGATATATCCATCGGTATATTACGATATTGTTAATAAATTAAAATAAATGTTATGCAAACAGAAGAACAACTGAAAGAAATTGTCAGAAAAAAGTATAGTGAAATAGCACTACAGGATAAAGAAATCAATATGTCCTCTTGCTGCGGAGCAGGTGGATGCTCTACAGAGATATATAACATTATGAGCGATGACTATACAGTATTAAATGGATATAATCCTGATGCTGACTTGGGTTTGGGATGTGGACTTCCAACACAATTTGCTAAAATTAAAACGGGAGATGTGGTTGTTGATTTGGGAAGTGGTGCAGGAAATGATTGTTTCATAGCAAGACATGAAACAGGAGAAACAGGTAAAGTTATTGGTGTTGATTTTACTTCGGCCATGATTGATAAAGCAAGAACAAATGCTGAAGTTAGAGGTTTTAATAATGTGGAGTTTAGACAGGGTGACATAGAGAATATGCCTATTACTTCAAATGTGGCAGATGTTATCGTTAGTAATTGTGTTTTGAATTTAGTTCCAAACAAGAATGCAGTAATTAAAGACATATACAGAGTACTAAAACCAGGTGGTCACTTCAGTATTAGTGATGTAGTGTTGGTAGGTGCTTTACCTGAAGGGTTAAGAAAGGATGCTGAAATGTATGCAGGTTGTGTTTCAGGTGCGATTCAAAAAGAAGTATATCTAGAGTTAATCCAAGCCAATGGGTTTACAAATATTACTATTCAGAAAGAAAAACCAATCATTATACCTGATGATATTTTAGTTAACTATTTAAGTGCAGCAGAAATCCAACAGTTAAAAAGTGGTTCAACCGGTATTTTTAGTATTACTGTATATGCTGAAAAGCCTTTTGTAGAAAATGCTTGTAAACCAGGCTCAGGCTGTTGTTAAATTTCCCAATTATGAAACAATTTATATTAAAATATAAAAAACCTATAATAATTACTATATCTATTACAGTACTTCAATTAGTATTTGGTTTTGATCCGAAATTCACAATTATTAACATTATTTGGTTATTCGTTTAAATTATGAAAAAGAAAGTATTAGTACTATGTACAGGTAATTCCTGTCGTAGTCAAATTGCACATGGTTATTTACAACAATTTGGGGGAGATAAAGTAGAAGTTTATAGTGCAGGAGTCGAAACTCATGGGGTAAACCCGAAAGCAATTGAAACGATGAAAGAAGATGGCATTGACATTTCAACTCATACATCCAATAATGTTCTGGAATATCAAGGAATTGATTTTGACTTTGTTATTACTGTTTGTGATAATGCAAAAGAGAGATGCCCTTATTTTCCTAGTAATGCACAGAAATTGCACCATAATTTTCCTGACCCTTCAAAAAGCACTGGTACTGAAAATGAAATTATGCTTGAATTTTCAAAGGTCAGAGATATTATAAAACTTTATTGCAATGAGTTTATTCAAGAGCATTTGAAATAATCCTCTGCGTGAGGAAAACACCCCCTGAATTCGACTGAAATCGGTCGTTTTCCGTTTTAGTAAAACATAACTAACTACAAATCAACGCCTTCATTTTCTCAAAAAATCTTCATAACCCTGAGGTCCCGGGTTCAAATCCCGGTCTCGCTACATGAAAATCAAGGACTTACGTTAAATCGTGGGTCCTTTTTTGTTTTTGCGTAAGGTTTGCGTGAGGTTTTGCGTGAGGTTTTATGAAATTCTACACAACTAAAAGTCTATATTGTATTGACGACGAATATTAGCTGATATATTTAGAACTTTTATTTAACAATCGACCATTATGAAATATCTAAAATTAATTTGTTTACTTCTTCTAATTCAATCCTCTGTGTCTGCACAGAAACCAAGAGCAAGAGATATTGGTATTCCTTTTAATGGCATAACAGGTAAGTTTAATGCAATAACAGACGTGAAAGGTGTGGAAGTTGGATATAGCACTATTATTGCAGGACAAGGCAAAAACATAAGAGGAAAAGGACCCGTTAGAACAGGAGTCACTGCAATTTTACCAAGAGGCAGAAATAATAATCCTGTTTTTGCGAATTGGTATTCGTTGAATGGAAATGGTGAAATGACAGGAACAACCTGGATAACAGAATCAGGATTTTTGGAAACGCCAATAATGATTACTAATACCAATAGTGTCGGTGTTGTTAGAGATGCTGTTTTAAAGTGGTTTGTAAAAAGCAATTGGTATAAAGAGGATTATTGGTATACTTACCCTGTAGTAGCAGAAACCTATGATGGGGACATGAATGATATTTATGGGTTTCATGTAAAAGAAAGTAATGCATATGAAGCTTTGGATAGTGCAAAAACAGGCTATATAAAAGAAGGGAATGTTGGAGGTGGTACAGGTATGATGTGTCTGGGTTTTAAGGGTGGTACAGGTACATCTTCCCGAGTTGTAAGAATTAAAGATTCAAATTATACTGTTGGTGTGTTGGTACAATCAAATTTTGGCTCCAAAAGAAATCTGACAATTGCAGGTGTTCCCATTGGGAAAGAGTTAAAAGATACCATGAATTATGAAATTAAAGCACCGCCAGCATATAGAGATGATGGAAGCGGTTCAATAATTGTTGTAGTTGCAACTGATGCACCATTATTACCTCATCAATTAAAAAGAATTGCTGCTAGAGTTCCATTAGGCATAGGGATAGTTGGTGGATTTGGCAGTAATGGCTCAGGTGATATTTTCATTACATTTTCTACTGCAAACCCAACTGCGTTTCAAAGGCAAGAATTTACAAAATTAGATGAGATGCCAAATGATTTAATTAATCCATTATTTGAGGCAACTGTTCAAGCTGTAGAGGAAGCAATTATCAATGCAATGATTGCTGCAGAAACAATGGAAGGAATTAACGGAAACAAAGCCTATGGTCTTCCACACAATCTAGTCATTGACCTATTAAGAAAATACAATAGAATAAAGTAATTGTCTAACGTCAGAATAAAGTGGACAAAAAAAGCATTAATATCCCCTAATTAATAACGAATCAATTTATTATCTGTTTCTTATAGTGAATAATCAAAAAATAGCAACTTGCTTTCCGGTAAATTACTTTAAACGTTCCCTCACTTTAAAAAAAGCTAACAAAACCCCTGTAGACAAAAGGAATACTAACAGTGGTACCCAAAGTCCGGTGGCGCCCATTTCCAAAAAGAACAATTGGAAAATTATGGCCACCGGCAAATGATAGAGGTAGATTTTGAAATTAATATTTGTAATAAATTTAGAAGGTTTCCACTTCGCCTGCTGCATCCATTGCGCAAACCAGGCACAGCCGCTTAGGGCTGAAATCACAAGGGAGTATGGAAGAATCAGTGAAGCATAAGGTAAGTTTTTACTACTTTGAAGCGCTTCTAAATAAATTCCAAATAGAGCAAGATGTATGAGAAAAATTATCATACAACTCACAGTATTCAATTTAAAATTGAAATGCTGATAGTCTTCTTGTTTCAACCATCTACCTAAAAGAAAAAATCCAAAATAATAAAACATGGCTGGCCATTTTATTTCCAAATAAACTGGATTCCGAATCACGCCATCTTTATTGATGGCGAGTCCCAATATTAAGAAAGCTACGACTACAAAAAGGGGCCATTTTTTGAATAAGTTGGCTGCTAATACATAAATCAATAAATGAAGCAGATACCAATAATGAGCAATTGGTAAACCATGCTCTTTTACATCTGTATATAAAAGATGAACTGCAGTTTTAAAGATATGATTTATAGAGAAAATAGATGGGTGGGATAGTAAATACTCCGTATATACACTTTTACTAAGATACAATAATGGTATTGTTAGAAGGGATGCTTTAAGACAGGGTTTGATGATTCTCATCCATTGATTGGTTAAAAGCTGTTTCCAGGGGGTAAATGATGAATAGGTTAAATAGCCTGATAGCAGGATAAATAGTTCCATCACAAAGGAGTGTAAAACTAATACCAATATATCGATTCCTTTCAAGCGTGGTTCTGCCTGGAAAAACCACATGCCGTGATTGTAAACCATATAGGGCACCAGGCAATGTATCATACAACGCATGTAGTTGGCTGTAACCTTCATTCGGTTAATGGAATGTAACTGCTTTTTCATCTTATAAATATTTTTTCACAATCTCAATAAAATACTCCTGGTTGCGTGGCAAACATAAAGGGATCTTTCTCTGGGAATGGAAACCTGTTCCTTGTTTCAAAAAGTCTTCAAAAATGGAAGCTTCGAGTTGAATGAGTTTTGCTGGCAACAATCCTTCTTCTTGTTTTCTTAAAACGTCGTAAGTTTCATTTTGTTCCATTACTTTTTTGTCCAGTTCCAATGCTTCAGGAAGATGTCCATTTCGCGAACAAACCAACCAGGCTAAATGACTTGCATAATCACCCAAGGGCACCTTCGAATGCAATGCTTCTGGCGATTTTATTTGCGAGAATTGGTAGCTTTTGCCACAGGCAGTGCAGGAGGCTTTTTTTAAAAGTTTCTCCAATGTGCTGGACTGCTTTTTTTTGAATTCTTCCCAAAAGATTTTTTTTTCCATTGCTACTTTCAATATTGAAGGATGCATCCACCAATTTTTAATGATGGAAACCCTCTTCTAATTTATACCTTTTTTAGTCCACTTTATGCTGACGATTTACAGTTCAAATATCTACTAAGTTTAAAAAAGCTAATTATTTTATAAATAACCCTTTAATAATTAAAATCAAGCACCATAGATCCCAAGCTTAATCCAGCACCTGAGCCAAGCAGCATTACTTTTTTTTGGTTTAAGTCAGTATTTTGATTAATTAGATATTCTAATCCAAGTGGAATAGATGCCGATATACAATTACCGTAAATAGATAAAGTTTCAATTACTTTATTTTTTGATAGATTAAATTTTTTTAAAAAATATTCATTTCCAAACTTGCTGGTTTGATGTGTAACGATATAGTCGAAGTCAGTAACTTTACACTGATAATATTTTTCAATTTTAGCTACAAAAGGATCTAAATGTTCTAAAGTTAAACGTATTAATTTTTTACCTTCCATGTTAAAATAATAACCTAAATCTTTAGCAGTTGCATGTATTCCTCTATTTAAGATACCTCCAATAGCTACATGAGCATATAATGCTCCAGATGGGTAGTTCTCAAAATCAACATAAGTAATACTAAAACCACTGTTGTTTGAAGGTTCAAGTATCATTGCAACAGCTGCATCTCCAAATAATCCAAAAACCTTTTCATCATGAGGACTTAGTGCTGAAGAAGCTACTTCAGAACATACTAGTGCAATTTTTTTATACCTACCAGATTGAATGTATAGATTAGCAACATCTAAAGCATTAATAAAACTGAGACAGGTAGTGTCAATATCTAAACATGGGAAATTGACATTATCATCAGTAATTTTTGATTTTATAACTACTGAATTATGAGGAATAGGATAATCAAAAGAAGCACCAGCACAAATTAATAAATCAATATCTGAAGCTTTTAAATTTGCCTTTATTAAAGCTTTACGTAAAGCTATTGCCCCTAATTCGGTTACTGTCTCTTTATCTGAAATATGATGCCGAAACTTTACTCCAGTATTTTTCTCAATTCTTCCTTCAGTACCTTTAGCTAAAATATCTAATGTTTCCGAAGCAATTTTTTTTATTGGAAGATGCTTTTCAATTGATAAAATGTTAATTTTCATAAAATGTTCGTTTTATTTTTCTATTTTTTTCCCCCATTATATTTTTCAAATTATTTTCAAATTGAAAATTAATTTCATTAATGCCTAAATCTTTAAAAAGCTTCAATAAAATATATTTAAAATGATTGATATTTTCACTTAAATCTTCGGAACTACAAATTATATTTATGAGCAAATCGGAAGGTCCAATTTGTTCTATTGTATACTTCTGAAAATTATCTGTTTGTAGTGCAATTCTCCTTGCTATCAAATCTGGATACACTTTAATTCCATTGAAAATAAGGACATCGTCGTCTCTGCCAATTATTTTTTCAATTGCTAGTAATTTAGACCCGCAAGAACAATCATATTTTTTTATTTCTAAAACATCAGTTAATCTATACAAAACAACTGGCTGGCTACTCCTGGAAAAATCAGTGATAATAGGAAAAAATTTATTTTCGTCAACCCATTCTTTATCAAAACGAATGAAATCTTCATTTAAATGCATAGTGCCATACTTGCAACTTACCCCTAAAAATCCTTCTGTACATTGATAAACTTCTGTAATTACAACTTTAAAAATAGAAGAAATTATATTTTTTTCGTTATCATATAAAACTTCCGCAAAGGATATAATTTGAGTTGGATCAATATTTATTATGTTATTTTTTTGTGCTAAGGCTATATCAATCAAAATAGATGGTTGAGAAGCTAAAATAGCTGGTTGATATTCATTTAATTCAATAAGTAATTCATTTAGCGGTTTAAAAATATCAAAATATCTAAATTCAAAAAGTAATGATTCTACTGAAGTGTATAAATTGCTATTTGCTCTAAGAAAAAATGCAATTCTTTGCTTTTTAAATAATTTTGGTCTAATGACTCTGCTAATAACTAATGCGGCCCATTGTGCTTTTTCATTTTCAGAAACCAAAAATACTCCTCTCTTCCCACTTGTACCAGTCGATAAACCTATAGTGACTCCGTTTATTTCACTTTTGAATGTGCGTGATTTCTCAGATGATATTGCTATCTCCATAGCATCATCTAGCAAAATGCCTTTTGTGTTGATTTCATTAAATGAATTCATAAATTCATTTTTTGAAATTTGTGGCACAAGGTTCCAGTCTAATTGGTTGTTAGTGAAATAGGGCAAATAATAAGCCGATTTGATAAGTGTATTTGATGCAAATATTTTCAACCGTTTATTTTGGAATTTCTTTATAGCATTTTTAGAATTAAATTTTGGAATTAACTTAATTTTTAATAAATAGTAAATAACTTTTAATTTAAAATTCATTATCAACATATTTTAATGTTATAGGACAATGAGTAAATAGAATTTTATATTGCCTGTTATCTAATTCAAATGATTTTATTTTTTTTTGTGTTTCAATAAAATCATCCCACGAATCAAAAAATAATTTTACTATTTTACTAGGTAAAATCCCTTTATAATAATTTATATAACTCCATGATGCATCAGTAGCATATAATATACATTTTTCATTATGATTGTATATAAATCCTAACATACCTTTGGCATGACCTGGGATTAAAACCAATTTAAACTGTGAAATACCAAATAAACTAAATTCAGTAAGGCCATATTTATTTATTTCTATAGTATCGGCAAAAGTTTTAAGTAGTTTCACCTTTTCTTTAAAGTCTGCAGGAAATAATTTATGTAAAATTCCTTTTCTAACTGCACTCCATCCCGAAAACCTCAAGAATTCTTCATATGCATCATCATGACATATAAATTGAGCATTTGTGAAATCTTTTAAGCTACAAATGTGATCAGCATGAAAATGAGAGATAATCACATATTTAATTTCATTTATACTAATCCCATTTGATTCTAGTATGCTTTTTGCTGCGTTTTTATGATCTATAGTCACAGGAGTAATCCAGCGGTATAAACGATCGGGAAATTTCTTGGTAGCTGTATTAAATTGATTATTATAACCCGTATCAAAAACAACATATCCTGTATTTGGTATATGCAATAAGCCCCACACAGCATAAAATCTACTTTTACCGTGTGCATTTTTGGGACTCACTATACTAGAGTCAGCTATGCAATATCCAGAAGCAAATAATTGCAAACTTAAAGCTGATTCTTGTGCCATAATATATATTCATTTATACCTTCAAAAGTGCCCATCACAGGTTTATAATTCAATATTTTTTTTGCTTTTGTTATATCTAAAGTAAAGTCATTAGCCAAAATTCCCACCCCATATTTTGTTAATAATGGTTCTTTTTTTTCATCCAATATTTTTGCTTTAAACTCTAATAAACCAGCTGCAATAAGTGCAATAAATTTTGGGACTCTTTTTGTAGGAGGTACTTCTCCTAAAGCAGTTAATGCATAATTTAATACATCCCAAAACCTGTAAGATTTTCCATCTGTTATATTGTATGCCTCACCGTAAGCATTTTTTGGAGCATTTATTGCACATATTATTGATTCTATTACATTACGAACACAGGTAAAATCACATATATTTTTTCCGTCACCAATTATTTTCAGTTTCCTTTTATAATATGCCTCTAAAACTCTTGGAAAAATTACAGTATCTTCAGCTCCAATTATTGCGCGTGGCCTCAACGCTATTGTTTCAATTCCATTATTGTTATATTGCAATACTAATTTTTCTGCTAGTAATTTAGTTTGTGCGTAATGATTAATCATTCTTTTTGGTAAGGGTTCGTTTTCACTTACATTGAATCTATCAAAATAATTAAAATAGATACTTGGTGTAGAAATAAATACAAATTTTTTCACTCTATTTTTAATACTCGACTCTAATATATTTTTAGTTGCTATAAAATTAGATTGATAAAATGACTCATAATAACCAAACGGTGCTGAAAGTGCTGCACAATGAATAACTATTTCTGCATCTTGAGTTATTGATTCACAAAAATCTACATTACATAAGTCTCCTGCTATAAATTTACATAAACTCGTATTTAATTCATTCTCTCTTACTTTTCTTCTTGATGTAGCTATTATTTGATCATTAGTAAAATGCGATGCAAAAAACTTTGCTGTTCTACCTCCTAAAAAGCCTGCCGCCCCAGTGACAACTATTTTTCGTTTCAAATCTGATTTCATTATTAGTTAACTTTTTGTTACAATATACGATTGACCATTTCAACAAATTAATGTTTTTACAAGAATTGTAAATAGAGCTGTTGCGTTAGTATTGCAATAGATTGATTTACTTTTAAGAGGTAAATTCCATTTTTTCACCCCCATCCCCCGTTCGAATTCCTAAATACTGATCCCAAAGCAATCAATAAACCTACCGTCAAAAGAGGTCCTCTTAATGTCATCCATATTTTTTGGTTCTTAATTTTCTGTGCTTCTTTACTAAAATCATCACTTGTCCCATTCTTGTATTTAATCATTAACAAATCTGATTTCAGCATTGAAAAGACGGGGCCATTTAAGTTATCTAATTTTTTATACTTCACTTCTGCGGTGCCCACTTCAATGTAACCTTTAAAAGTATTTTTTTGCTTTAGGCGGACGTTAGATACTTCAATTACTTTGACTAGAATATTTTCGCCAGACCTCATAGATAAAGTGTCTTGTGCTTTAATAATATTTGATGAACAAATAAATAGAATAAATAATAATATATATTTCATAAATGCTTGTTTAGAAATAAGGTATAGCCTATCTCAATGATCCAAGACCTTTAAATAATAATACTAATAAAATAGGACCACTGATAATACAAGAACCTGCTGCAAAACTTCTCCAAATTTTTCGGTTCTTAATTTTCTTTGCTTCTTGTTGATAACTATTTGCATACTTTTCATTTTGCATTAAAGAAATACTTGGATAATTTAAATTTTCATCTTTTGGTATTTTTGAAGTAGCAGCAATCGAAAAAATTAAAGATGGAATAATAGGTATAGGTGCAGGCAAAGCTGAGATGAATGCTATTGTTGCTGCAGTCTTATAGCCAGTATAAAATCTTTGCGCGTCGAGTTTTCCTAGACTAGATGGATCTAATCCTGAAAAATTATTTTCCTCTATTTTTTTAATACTACTAAAATCCTCTTTTGTCCCATTTTCATATTTTACAATTAATAGATCTGATTTTAAAATAGAGAAAATTGGCCCATTCAAATTATCTTGTTTTTTAT